>Ga0116231_10000601_pt1 | contig 65049 bp, 43 predicted proteins | sample S1TSphgellanicum_2_FD_89695 | JGI IMG/M metagenome (GOLD analysis project Ga0116231, IMG submission 89695) | Host-associated microbial communities from peat moss isolated from Minnesota, USA - S1T2_Fd - Sphagnum magellanicum MG | ecosystem: Host-associated > Plants > Peat moss > Unclassified... | reverse complement strand
AGGAAGGAGGAAGGGAAGAGGGAGAGAGAGAGAGAGAGAGAGAGAGAGAGAGAGAGAGAGAGAGAGAGAGAGAGAGAGAGAGAGCTTTGAAACCTCATCTAGTCCAGGATACGTGACTCCTTGATTTGGTCTCGTTCCTCCCAACTCCTTCGATCCTGACTCTGTTGGTTGGCAGAGGTGTAATAGCACAAACTCCTTCGAGCAGCAGCAACAATAACACTAGCAACAAAAGAAACCCAAGAACTCAAAGCTAAGAGAAATTTGTCGCTTTCAACATTAAGCAACAAAGACAAATTTTTCTACATTAAATTGTAAAGAAGGAAAGAAAACGTAGTGTCTGTAAATGGTGACCATGCAATAGTCGTCGTGAGCATCTAGAAATCCAGTTTAACTATGGAGGAAACTCTCCCTGACAAAGGAATTTTAGAAAAACTAACAAAAGAAAGGAAGAACTTGGCCTTTTATATAGCCGCCAACAAGCTGAAACCCTAAACAAGCCATTACCCTAAAACACCTAATAGCGTACAATAACCTAAGAACGTACATTAACCCTAAGAGCGTACATTAACCCTAAAAAACATGATTGGCATGCCCATAATCGGCCGTCATGAATGAGGCCATGCATACGGGCATGACATATTATTTTTCAACATATCATATGTTTTTAATATATTTATCAACTAAATAATTGGGAGATGGTAAAGCAAAAACCCATTTAATGAGGTTTTTTTTCAAAATGATTCAATTATGAATGGTGTGAAAAAATCTCTCATTTTATGTTGTTTCACATTTGATTGCTAATTCATTTATTAACCTACTAATTGAACCTCCTAACAATTAATACTTAAAAAAATTTAGTACATATGTTATATTACAAACATGTGAATTTTATAATTACATAATTTCAAAATTTAAATTCATTTCGTTGTCAGATTTAAAAATAAAATTTAATATAAAATTATATTTTAATTTATGGCCCAAATCAAAATATTAATTAAATGTATCAATATTTGGCATGTCAAATTAAATATTAATTAAATGTATCATGAGAAACCCATTTTTTTCATTAACTGCCAAGTGGAAAACAAAATAAGTGCCACCACCATGCAACACAATGTTATCATGAACCCAAACATAAAGACCTACTTCAATTTTGTTTCGTGTAATTGGAGAGAACCTTACAAATCTAATTTTTCTTATTTTGTGGGGCATTTCAAAAAACAGAATTCTCACTATGATATGGGCTTTTCTAAAATAAGTGCCCATGTGAAGCGAATTATGGTAAAGCGCATGGCTACGATTTTACCTTACATAAAATGTGCCTCTAAAGGTCTTGTTTTCTAATGAAAAAAAGAAGAAAAAGTCTTGTTCATGACATTTGCACACTAATCAAAAGAGTAATTCATTCTTGGGTTTCCCATAAATTCCATCTGCTTGAAGTTGAATAGGTAGTTTTTCTACTATAGAGTTATGATAGTCAAGAGCCTTGATTATGCCATCACTGTGTATAATCAATGATTATTCTTTTCAAAATATGTAAATTTTTTGAATGGTAACAACATGGGAAAATGAAACAATGAAACCTTGGCAAACACCAATAATCAAAGTACCCAATAACAGGGAAAAAAAGAAGGAACAAAAAGAGAGGACCAAAGTATGAGCCTAAAGGACAAAATCCAAAACAGGTCACAAAAGGGGCAAAGGAGTAAATCATGTTCCAAAGACTTCACATGAAGCATATTTGAAAGGGAAAGGGATAGGAAATCTGAAAGAGCACTAAGCCTAGAAGAGCCTTCACTTGCAATGACAGTTTGCTTTAAAAGAGATATGGCTTGAGTTCTTTGCAAAGTATTGACACCTTTAGTCTAATGAAAGCATGTAAAATAATCAAAAGAAGGCCACTTGTGCCCTTTGTTGATTATGCAATGTGAGCTCATTAGTGAAAAAATGAGGTCTACAAATGATGTAACGTAACATCTATGGGTGTTTGACATCAACTAGAGAATTATCACTGATTGCAAAGAACCCCCAACATATTGAGTTCATGTTATTTGGTTTCCATTTTTGAGTTGAATTGCAATAGCTACAAGATGTAGCTCATCATTCTCTACAAGGTCGTTGTCACATTATAAGTGGACACTCTCAACATTCGATGAATTAGCTGTCAAATTCTCACTTGGCCCATGGAAATCCTCATCAACACCACTAACACTCTCAAGAATCATAACTTCGTCTTGTTTTGCCATGATAATTTTTTAGTGAAAAAATCAAGAAAATAATAATAAGCTCTGCTAGAATTTGGAGACTTAAAAAAAAAAAACAACAACAATTTGTCTAAACGTAGGAAAACAAGGCCAAAAATTCGAAAAAAAAGGAAATGAAGAATTATGTGACAATAGTATGAATCCCATTATGGCAAAGAAGTGATTCACCACATGTGAAATTGTGCCCAAAATAGGCCTATTCACAAAAATAATCTACACAAAAATCAACTTTTTGATGTGATGCATGCTTTGCAATCATATCCCCACAACAAATTCAAACCCATAGTTGTTGGAAGTTCTACTGATATTAATTCTAGTTGGGCCTATGGTAATCAATCCCTATAGTAGAACCACAAGGCTCCATGCATGGTGTTGCACACCTTGTTCTACTTTTCTAATACTATTTTGACACCTAGACCAAGGTCAGTAGGGGGGGTGTTTAGTATGTAATGTCTTCCTTAAGTGTGTATAAAAAGAAACTATAGCAGATCACCAAGCCTAAGACTACAAACTATTATTGAATTATACCACTTAATGTTAGCAAACTTGTGGATTGATGTTTCATTCTACCTTTTCATTAGTGATGAAGCAAATTGGTCTATGTTCTTGGATAATTCTATATGTAGGAAGACAATTGATGCTTCCTACTCCACAATTATAATTTGTAGTCTTTTGAGTTCATTTTTCCACTCTTGAACCTGTAGAGAAAAAGTGGTACAATTTTGACCAACAAGTTACACACATTAACAATTCACAAGGAAAATTGAATTGATGCCTTGGAAACGCTTCAAAATAAAAACTTGATCCCAATTAGTCTATATAGATTTACAAAATATTTTTGCAACCCATAATCTGAAAATTGTACCTTGCCCAAGCTCCATTACAAAGTTCCTTTCTTTTTTATTGAAAATAACTTTTGCACATGAATTCACAATACAAAAGTAATTATGGTATTGAAAGCAAATTGCCTTGCAGCTATTTTCCTTTGCTGAAAGATTGAAAAGGATATGGAAGGAAAGTCTTGACTTGAAACTTAGATAATGGGTAAAGAAGTTTTTAGAAAGTTAATAATGAATTGAAGAGGAGCACGATTATTGTCCAATGTTTAGGAGACAGCTTGGAAGGAATAACAAGAGATGAAATACAAAATCATTCCATATTTTTCTCTTCCCCCTTAATTCGTGACCTTATTCTATCTTTATGCTCTACATCATAATCCTGAAGAAGATGCTCTACATGACACCTACCTACTTTTCTAACATTGTTTTGATACCTTGACAAAACTAAACAAAATTCACTATGGGTATGTTGAGTTCACTGTGCTTGATGGGATCTGTTAATAATATGTGTGGCATAAGAGGTAGATGAACTTGATTTTAAAAGTTTGTTCCTCCCAATGAGGCTTTTACACATGATACCAATCAAAACCTGCAAGTGCCCAAACTCCTATTTTGTTAAAGACCAAGTTATAGGACATAAAAAATCAATTGTTTTTCGCACTATCAAGAAGAACATTCACCATGCCAAAAACTTTTGAAGTAAAGGACTTGAATGTAAATCACAAAAATAAGGGAGGAAAATGCAGAACATTGATGACAAAAACAAATCAATAAAGAAAGTTTGCAAGCTCCTTAATAAGAACCTTGAGTATTTTGACAATTAGGCCATCAAAATCCTTGGATTTTGTTGTTGGATTTGGAAACCAACTACTTTCATGTTTCCCACTTTGTCGACTACCCTATTGGACCCCCCCTTAGTGTTTGAACTTTAGTAGAGGAAACACTTCATTAGCTACCTCGTTGGACCCCCCTTCAATGCTTGAACTTTAGTAGAGAAAATAAATGGCTAAAAGTAAAACAAGTATTGGTGTTCTTGAAAAAGGTGCAAGCCACTAGAAGTAAAGCTCTTTTATTGTACCCTATGTGACAAATGCAAACATTAGACACCATTTTCCAATAGATGCATTGGTAGAAATATTGTCACATGCGACTATTGTTTATAACTAATTTTTAATCACAAGTGACATTTGCAATTAAATTTTTTGTACTAACAAATGACAAGTTGCATGCGACAAATGAAATATTTTTCATGGAATATGTATATGGCCTTCATATAGAGTATACATGAATGATCTTGCAATTAAAATTGCAACTATATTGGTGACTAGTTGCATTTTGCCACATGGCACCCACTTAGACCTACGCCACATGGCACCTATATAACTTATGTGGCAAATAGGTTTAAACATAGGCCATGTGGCACCTAGGTCTAGACATATGCCATGTGGAACTTAACATACGTGGCACCTTTGTTTAGACTTATGCCATGTGGCACCTAGGTTTAGGAATATGTCACATGGCACTTTTTTTATGTGGCATTTAGTTTATGTGGCACCTAGGTTTAAACATATGTCACGTGGCATGTTTCTACCTAGGTGCCACGTAAGCTAAGTGCCACATGGCACCTAGCTTATTTAGGTCTACACATATGCCACGTGCCATTTTAAAGCCTAGCCTAGGTTATCACCTAGACTAGGCCTAAACTCAGGCCACGTGGCACTTAGGCTAGGTCTAAACCTATGCCACTTAAGCTAGGCCTAGATTTAAACCACATGGCATCAACTAAAAATACCATATTTCTTTTTGTGTTTAATTAGGTTGAGCCTTTCTAATTGGCTCATCCTTAAATGTAATTGCATTTTAATTTGTACATTGTGTTTTTAAGGCACCTCCTTATGTATTTGACAAAACTAAAATGGGAGGCAAAACATATGGGATTAATTTTATAGTTACAACCTAATTGCAACCAATCATGCAACTATTTGGGCTACTAGTGACTACTTAGCCTAACCTACTACTTTTAACCCAACTTATAACTTACTAACCTAACTTATTAATTAATACATTTTATGATGTGACATGTAGTCTAATCATGTTGCCATGTGGCATGGAAAAATGGTTAATTAGGTGCCATGTGGCATGTTCTAACATACCCTAGGTGTAATGTGGCATGTCATATATAGTTGCCACATGCCATGGCTTAAGCCTTGCCAATGTGCCATGTGGCATGCCCTAACATAGCCTAGGTGCCATGTGGCATATCATATATAGTTGCCACATGCCATGGCTTAAACCTTGCCAATGTGCCATGTGCCATGTCTTAACATAGCCTATGTGCCATGTGGCATGGTTTAGCCAAACATATGTGCCATATGTGGCATGTCCTATGTTGTGCCTAAGTGTTTATGGGATGGCTTACACCTAATCTATGTGCCACATGGCATGGCCTAGGCCTAACATATGTGGCATGTCCTATGTCTTACTTAGATGCCACGTGGCATGGCCTAAGCCTAACATAGATGCCATGTGGCATGGCTTAGTCCTAGCATAAATGCCACATGGCATGGTTTAGGCCTAACCTACGTTCCACATGTCACCAAGCCTAGACTAGGTACCATGTGGTTTAGGCTTATAAGTAAGTAGGTATTTAATAAGTAGGTAGGTAGGTATATATATCTAAGTATGTCCTTGCTAAGTAGCCTAGATACCTTATACAACTAGCATGTGATTATTTTGGCTACATTTGTAATTAAATGTACATACAATGTTGTAAAAAATATAAAGACATTATAAAAAATAACACAATTTGAATATGAAATAGGTTATAATCACAACTTAGTTGAAAAAAAGACCAAATTTTGTTCAAATTTGAAAAGTAGTTGCATAGGCAACCATTTGTAGTTGTAGGCAACATTTGGTTGCACATAGTCACACAAGGACGGGTTGCAAATGATAGGATTTTTAATAGTGATGGAATTCATCCATAATGTTCATCCATAATTCTTAACTAAATTTTAGTTAGCTTTCAGTTAAGTTTTAGTTAATTCATAGTTGACTTTTAATTAGGAATTTTTTCAAGAATCTTCCTTACTTGATGCACACATAGAAACCTCCTTGCAAGCTTCCTTGAGCTAGATAGCCAAAGGGTATAAATAGGAGTAAGACCCCTCATTTCTTTCAATATATTCAACACTAGTCTTAAGCACAATCTTGCACCATAGCCTTGTCATGTTATTTTCATGTTCATGTTTACAAATGTTAGCATAATAAAAATTTGTTTCCACATTTGTCTTGCACATGTTCTTGTTTTAAATTCTTGTGTCTTTATTTTTGAATCACGTAATGTTGTTTTGTTCCTTGTTTGAAAATTAGACTTAAACCTTTATTTTAACCTTTTTTTTGTGGGTTTTCGTGTCGTAAACACCTTAGACCAGCTTTGCACCAGAAAATATAAAAGATCCATAAGAAAATTGGTTTTATAAAAGTTAGAAAAAACCCAGCAATAACATTTACACCTATCTTAGAAATTTAGGGTGTCAGGGTCACCTAATTTCATTGATGATCACCAATTCTATTACCTAATGTTTAAATAGAACTAGCAGATGTAAATATTTCTATAATTATAACAAATGCAAAAAATTAAGAAATGCAAATTCACCTCTTTCTTCATCATGCACTAGTCAAAGTGCCACCATGCCACATGCAAGTGGAGCTTCTTTTTATTCAATCTTAATGGTCCAACAAGTTTTCTTCTAAATTTAGTGGAAGAGTAGGTAAATCAGATCTATGTAATTGCACTAGTAATCAACACAATGTTTGTTTTTTTCAACAAACATGCAATTCTAAATAAACACTAACTTTGATGTCCTTGGATAATATTTGTTAAGAAAGGATTTTGTGTGAAGACAAGCTTCCAACATCTCAAAACAAGGATCATGTGCCAAAATGCACATTCTATAGTCTAATATTTTATGTCTTCTATGAAAAGGAAAAGCTTCCATTGTTTACAAACAACTTTTGCATCACATTTGTGTGCTTCCCAAGCGTTTTTTAGTTGTGTGTCATGTAAAAAAACATGACCCCATTGACTGATAATTGATTAGCAAGTCCTTTCCATGAATTTCCTAGGATACATATGTTGATAAAATTGTTTTTACCGACATACATCACTGCTATGACAAAGCAAGAAGTAATTTCTAACTGTTGTTTATTTGTTATAGACAAAGCACAAGCATTTTCCTTGCAATTTAATCTTTAACAATTATTTTTGAACAATTAGTAATACATAGTCTAAGGTTACAAGGATTAACCCACAAATATCATTTGTTTTTTCCCATTTTTCACAAATTTTTGCCAGATGTTTAATATATATTACCATGGAGTTTCATGTTATAAGAATGCAATGGATTGGACAACCTTTGTGAGCCATACTGACACAACCATGTGCGGTAGTCTCAATTTTTAAGAGTTACATCAGGGTTATTTGAGTGGGGTAAGGTTATTAAGGGTTTTTAACGACTTCATAGGGAATGATGAATGTGCTTGGTGCGAAGGGGGGTTATTTTCTTTTTTGAAATGTGTTATTAGTGAATAAGGAGTTGGATTAGTTCTTTTCTTTAGCAAAGGTTAATAACCATAATTTTAGAAACTCTGTTGCGTAATTAGGAGTGAGAAATCTCTAGAGGGTTGGGGGTAGAAGTAGACACAAATTTACGGTGTTCAACACAACATTAGTCTTGTTATGTTATTTAAGGAGTAGCAAGGATGTTAGAAATTCTTAAAGCAGTTGAAGGGATGTTAATGAAAAATTTAATAGAGATAAAATAATTTTCAAGCCATTGAACATAAGGTTAATTCGAGGCAATTCAACGATTAAATAGATAGGATGATAGTGTGCCAATGGCAATAGGAGTCTAATGATAATTGAAACATTTATTTATAATAGAGATAAGTTCAGCAAGGAGCTGCAAGTACATGTAGAATCTTGAGTTATGCCTTAATGATAGTTCACAACTGCAAGAAATCTAGGATGCGCCAGATGGTGCGAACTAGGTAGTCCGCCTTGCTATTGGGAGGCAGTCGACGAATCAGACCGCGTAACCAACGATAGTGACCAACGTAGGGAACTGAAGACCATGCGAAGATAGAAGTATCTTTAATTTCGTAACAACCTTCACAAACAGTTTCGGGTTCGTCACCAGAAGCGGGGTCGACTTGCAGCAAGATCACCGAGGTGCGAGAGTTCGGAGAAATACGATAGTACCAGGCTCGAGGAGGTTCGACTTCAAGACGAGCATGCACCTCTCGAGGTTTGGGTTCTTCATCACGAGGATGTTGTGTTAGGGTAAGATTTAGAGACGATTCCGGAGGCGGTTCTTCATTCGCTGGTGTGGCTTGCGGCCTGTAAGATGTGACCATGCGCGACACCATAATTTCAAGGAAAGGAAAAAAGGTCAGATCTTCAATCGAAATCAAATTGACAATGAGGGTGTGAAGGACTTGTTACGTTGAGGTGCGCAATCATAATTTATAGATTAAAGAAAAGGAAAGAAAGGCGTGAGTAACGGCTTAGGACCATGGTAAAGTAAAACCGTGAGGTCAAAGGAAAAAAAATTGAAGGTGTAAGTAAAGTTTGTTCGGGGAAAATGGAAGAGGTGAAAATGTGTTTTTCCTTCACCTTCCATTGGCCACCAAGCTTGGAACCTTCCAATGGCCACCAAGCTTGGGACATTCCAATGGCCACCAAACATTGGATCCACCTTCACCTCTTTTCTCCTTCTCTTTAAAAGGCGGACTCGGATCATTAGGAGCTCTTTCTTGCCTCGAAGATAATTTTCATGCAATCTTGAATACTCGTTTCCACAAGCTTTTTGAAGAGGCAAATAATGATTAGTCTTGGTAGAGGGAAGAAGGAAGGAAAATATAATTAAAATCTTGTAATAGTTTGGAAGGAATGGGGGTGGGTAGTGATAGTGTTGGAAGGTTGGAACTTTAGAGAAATCTCACAAACCCTTTCGGGTTTCATAACATAACTTTTCACTAGTTTAGTTTTAGATCTTGAGATTTGATAGCAAGTTGCATCTTGTAGTTAGTTTTCTAACAAGTTAAGGCAAGTCGGATTTGAATAAGGTATGTGTTAGAAATGAGGTTTTTAGTGATTGAGGGTCTGCAGTCAAGTTGAACCGACTGCCTTCACAAAAACCCTCTTGGGTTTGGTAGTATAACTCCTTACTGGTGTAGCTGTAGATCTTAAGATTTGGTAGGTTGGTGCGCCTTGTAGTTAGCTTTCTAACAAGTTAAGGCAAGCAGGATTTGAATAATGTATGTGTTAGAAATGATGTTTTAAGTGACTGATGGTCTGCAGCAAGGTTGAATTATCACCTTTGTAAAACCCTCTTGGGTTTTGTAGCATAACTTATTGCTGGTTTAGTTACAAAGCCTAGCACTTGGTAGCAAGATGCGCCTTGTTGTTAGCTTTTTAGAAAGTTATGGCAAGCCGGATTTGAATGACATATGGGTGAGAAACAACATTTCAAGTGACTAGTGGTTTGCAGTTATGTTGGACATGGTGTTGAGTCCTTAAACATTGGTTTAATTGAATGACAATTTGACATGAAGTCCTAAGATGTGTAGTGTGTGAACTTGAAAATATATATCCATCAGTTCTAATCATAAATGATGCATAGAAGGTGAGCCATTTAATTTTAACTACAAATGCAATTTAACATCTAGAATTACACTTGTATTTTTCCTTCATTAGTAGCATTTGTGCTTTCAAGCATAATCACCTTGTAGAATCGAGAGTAGAGGGACGGAAAGTCACCTCATAACCTTTAGCTTGCATAAGCTGCAAAGGGAAGCAATGCATGATATAAAGACCCATATCTACATCATTTAGGTTCAACCCTTCCACCAATATCAACTTTTGCAATTTACCACATCACTTACCCATAAGCTTGACATGTGAAAACTAATTGCATGTTCTCAATAACACTAGATTCATGAGCTAATATCTTGTATCAACAATTTATGGAACTAAAAAGTTCTTTGTAACTAGTAGCATAGTGCATTAACTGTAATTTATAAAAAAGATATCTGAGTAGAAAACCATGACTTTTGAGGCAAGAACAAAAAATATTCTAGTATCAAATGACAAGTCTTCTCGGTGCCAAATCCAAAGATAATGATAGGTAGCTGATTTAGAACATGTTGTCACCCTTTTGGTTGATGCTTGCACATTGGACAAGGGGAGAAATAAAACTTTCAAGGAGAGGTGGGAATAAACCCAAGAGCTAGAAGAGAACACTATGTTCTAAGTTTATTTCATATGGCCACCATGCCAAGGTTATGGTGAAGGACATGTGACAACAAAGGGGTTAAGAATAATAAAAACAAGGACCTTTTTCAAAAGGACTTGGTGGCATGGGACAAGATCACATATATAACTTATGTGATTGAATCACACAAAAGAGACATCCAAGGAAAGTTCAAGGGGTAAAACAACTAGGATATTATGCAAAGGTGTAGAAGGCTAACAATGAACTTGATCTTGGTTTGGCTGATAATCCACTATGTTCCATCAGTAGTTAGCCTAACATAGTTGCTGTCAAAAGCTGTTTTCCACATAAGGTGCATGTCTTACCAATCACACAGATCATGAGGACAATGTATCAAAAACAAATCACAATTGCAAATGACCAAAAACTATAGCTAGCCAAAAAGAAATTCCAACAACTCAAAAGCAAAAACACGACATGCATTCAACACTTTCATGTTGCTCAAGCACAAACAACAATGTTGTTTTCATCGGGATTCATTTGTGTCACCTAGAACCCTAAACCCTAATTGACAGTGTCATTTGGCATTTGACCTAAACCCTAACCCTAAAAGATCATAACCATCAACGTCTAGGGGCAGATATCAATATTTTTTTTGCATAATCATAATTGTCGCCAACAAGACCCCACCCAAACAATTATGAACATGATAAGGATATAAAAAAATATGTTTCAGCCAGATATGAATGGGATAAGGATATATACAAAATAAAAATAAAGCCAGTTACAAATAGGGCCGGTTACAGAAATTGACACAAAAACCAAATATGCATTAATGCATATCTTGCGTTATGGATATGCATAACTTGGAAGAAGTCTATAACCTGCCAACACTGGTAGCAACCGAGGATGAGGGCACTGACCAAGGCAGTGCAAGGCCCTTACCAAGGCTGCTGCAGAAAATTTCCTTCTTTTCATTAAGGTCAAGATCTGCATAAAATGGAAGAAACTGCTCCAAGAACAGAAGATCTTGCCCTGGAATGGAAGAACCTACTTCAAAGAATGAAATGACAAATAACCCATTCCCTCGGGCAATTGCAAATTATGCTGCAGAACATGCCCTTTGAATACGCCAGGAAATATTTTGCAGCTCCTTACCATTATTAAAGAAAATAGTCCTACATTAGAGTTATTTGTAAAGTCAGGCGATTAGGGGACGAAAATGGCCAGTTTCGGCATAATCGAGCATCAAACGCGTAACTCCGGAATGAAAATTTTACGGAAGGAAATAACTAGGACCCAAACTAGTTTTTCCACCAATTTTGGTGGTAAACTGAGTTTCGTCCTGTGTTTCATTTCCGGAGCGCCTGCACTGCTGCTACATGTACAATTACTATAATTATTCTCGAACCTTGTGCATTAAATGCTGAGTTTCAGCATTTCATACCCAGATTTAATAAAATTTCTTAACTTTGTGGATATCACTGAAAGAGGGTATAGGGGGCGAAACGAGAGGAGATAGGGGGTGAAACAGAGGGTGACTTTATGGATAACTCTATTACACCAAAACTGGAAAGGCACAAGAAAAATCAGGGAATGGATAGTTCCTTAGTGTTAAAGACTGGTTCCAAAATGTTTTAGTGTAGTTGGAGGGCACCTTATTTAGTGCAAATTTTCATCCATGAAGGGTGGGTGTTACGTTTTTCAGAACTTGCAATTACTATGTTTTTTGAAATGCCCACCCTCTTCTTTTTTTAAAAATTTTCATGGTAGGTACTCATTATTGGATATCAAAAAAAGAAATTAGAAAAATTGGAGCAGGTCATTATGCTCAATACAAGTGTGTCTTTGCTGGGAAAAATTTCACCAAATTTTGACTGGAAAAAAAGTGATTTCAAGCTATTTTCCATTAAAAAAATGGTCCAAATTTGTCAAAATTTGAAGGAAAAAATTTCCAAATCACCAAATTTTTATGTTAATTTTTTGTAGGTAACCAAGAATATAAAAGGAGTTTTTTTTTTTCCTACTTCCATATGTAATAATATGTAACCAAATTTGACAAAATTATTTTCTGTATCGTTGTCACTTCGGCTACATCTCGAAATCCTGGAAAGAAACCTTTCTCGGTACAGCCCTAGGTAGCTGGCTTTACATACTGGTGGATTCATGCTTGGCCTCCAGTGTTTTTTTTTTTGGTAGCGAAATTTCATCCTTTTGCAAAAGATATTTTCAAAAAAGAAAATCCTGCAACAAATTAGATTTAAAAAACAAATCGCCAAAAAATGACAAGACTGAAAAGACACAGCTGTAAGAGGTCTGTATTAGGCCACGCAGTCCAGTAAGTACCTACCTACCTAAGCAATGTGAGTGCAGATTTTGGGTGACGTCACAGCACAGCTGCCGTCCGTGTACGTGTCCCGCCAGCAACGGCACTGGTGGGTCCGTCCGTCCGTCCGTGCGTTCGTCCGTCCGTCCGTCCTTCCTTCATCATACCTAGTCTCCCGCTGTCACTGCTCTCGCTGCCACGCTTTGCTCCGCTGTCCCGCAACGGCACGTCGCCTCCTGTCGTCGTCGTTCGTCGTCGTCATCTCCCCCGCTCCGTCGGTGCTTTTTTTTTGGGGGGGTCAATTTTGTTATGTAGCCAGAGTGGCGATCATCCACAAGAAGCTTTAGCCAAATATGGCTACTAGCTAAATATCAAAGTAAAAATTTTAAAACATTGTTCTATACTTTTGGCTACCTACTTGAACTATGTATAGAAATCTGGCGATTTTCGTAAAATTTGATTCGAGTTATGGCTACTGATAATCTCAAAAAGCACTTGATTTTATCACTTTTAATTTTTATTATAGCTTTTTGGTTACATATATATTATAGCCAGCGAAAATAACAGGCTGCCCTGCTGCACCACTGTTTTTTCCTCCAATTTTGTGTTGTAGCCAAAGTAGCAATAATCCACAAGAAGATTTAGCCAGATTTGGCTACAAGATGTATCAAAATTACAGAAGTATGTTTTAAATTTTGACTACTGACTTGAACCACGTATACAAATCTGACAAATTTTCTTAGATTTTTTTTTCAAATTATGGCGATTGAAAAATCTCAAAAAGCACAAAATTTTCCCATTCACTTTTGATTTAGAATATAGCTTTTTGGCTATACATAGCCAGCAAAAAAAAAAGGCTACCACCTACCTACCAGTGTTTTTTTTGGGTCAATTTTGTTATGTAGCTAAAAGTGACAATGATCCACAAGAAGATTTAGCCAGATTTGCCTTTAAGCTAAATCTTACAAAGCAAAAAGCTTTAAAACATACTTCTATACTTTTAGCTACTCTACTGGAACCATGCATAGAAATCGGACAAAATTTCTTAGATTTTTTGTTCAAATTATGGCTATTGAAAATCTCAAAAACCACTAGATTTTGCCACTCGCTTTTAAATTTTGAATATAGTTTTTTTGGTTATATATTGCCAGCAAAGAAAAGGCTGGCCCAAATCCGACCCACCCACCCTCCCCCTTCCACGCCCCTTCCTTCCTCCCTTGCTTCCTTCCTTGCTTCTTCCCCGCTTCCCTTCTCCCCGCGCACTTCGCTCCTTCACCTTTCCTTCGCTGTTTATAATCGCTTCTGCCGCCTCTACACTCTCACCAATTTTCTGAGGATTTTTGAACTGTAGGGTGTTTAACAGAGCTGGTGATTGGGTGTTTTTTTTTTCGCCAGCTTACAAGCTCTCAAGGTCTGGAGTTTTTGACGGATCATGGCTTTTGCAGATCAGGAACCCTGTGGGTTTTGTTGGTGGTTGTTTTTGTTGTGTGTTTCGTTGATTTTTGTGTGCAATAGTAGTATTAGCAGCAATTCAGTAGCTACTGTGGAAGCTCGGCCGTCTTCTCTGTTTTCTGTTCTTGATTACGGTGCCAGCGCGCGTAAGCTTTCGAGTCTTGTGAATACTTCGCTTGTGATTCCTTACCATGGCGGGCCCTTGCTGTCTGGGACAACTTTGAGCGTGTACGTGATCTGGTATGGGAGCTTCACTCCCGTGCAGCAAGCGATTGTGCGTGATCTTCTCGCATCATTTCAAGTATCCTCTGCGAACCAGCAACCTTCTGTGAATGGATGGTGGACAACGACGGCCAAGTACAAAGACACTAGCAACACGGTGGTGGGAACGGTGCAAATGCAAGGGGAAATTGAGATCGGTATTGGGTCTCTCGGAACTAGTCTCCAAAGAACAGACTTGGAAACTCTGGTTCTGCAGTCGCTTGAGACTTTCCCCACAGACGCGGAAGCAATCTACTTGGTTCTCACCGCGGAAGATATCCTGGTCCAAGACTTTTGTATGAGTTCCTGTGCTTTTCATTTCTTCACAACTGCACAGCCTGCAACCAACTCTCTGGAGCTTCCTTACGCGTGGGTTGGGAACTCGGCAATCCAATGCCCCGGACAATGTGCCTGGCCCTACGCTCTTCCCCAATACGGCCCTCAGGGAGCTCAAGCGCTGATCCCCCCCAACGGCGATGTCGGAATGGATGGCATGTGCATCAACATCGGCACCATGCTTGCCGGAACTGCGACTGATCCCTTCAACAATGGGTACTATCAGGGCGATCCTGCTGCTCCTCTGGAGGCCGCCACAGCTTGCACGGGCATCTTTGGCGCCGGTGCTTACCCAGGCTACGCGGGCCAGCTGCTTCAGGATAGAATCACCGGTGCCAGTTTCAATGCTTACGGTGTGAACAATCGCGAGTTCTTGCTCCCTGCTATCTGGGATCCTTCAACCCTTCAATGCACTCCTCCTTGAAATTCTCCTGAGAGGCGTGGAGAGCTTGCAGAAAGCAATCTGATGAATGAGCGAAAATTACAAGCAAGCAAGGAAGGAAGCTGCGAGTAATTTATTTTTCGTGTTCAAAGATCAAAACGCTGTTGGTTGTTGGTCCATGAGAAAAAAGTCTGTGGCTGAAGAATGTCTGGAGCTTTGACGAGGTGCTGGAGAAGACCCTAAACCTTAAACCCTTCACGGTCAAGGTTCTGGGCATCACAGTTGAGGTGCTAGTGGAGCTCAAAATCCCAAGGTTCTGGAAATCACAGTTGAGCTGCTGCTAGGGATCAGTGGTGGAGACGTGAGAGACTGTGTAGAATTCATCACCATACCATGCCTCTCTCTGCCACACAGCAATGTAAAGAATCTACATTGAGCTGCTGCTGTCTTGTGATGATTCAAGTGTACTAGTATTGAATCGAAATTTTGTTTGTTCTATAGTACTGATGATCCACATCTAGTCATATTTGCTGATGACGGAACCCATTTGTAAAGAAAGCTTGTGAGCAGGAGGAGGAGCCATTTGAATGGCACTACTAGTATCAATTCTTTGAAATATTGTCAACAAACCAATAAACATTGGGTTGTTGCGTTTAGGGTAAACCTTTCTACAATATTATCCTCTTTTGTAATCCTTGTGTCTTGTGAGAGAGAGAGAGAGAGAGAGAGAGAGAGAGAGAGAGAAAGTGTGTGTGTGTTTTTCTCTCTCAAGTCTTTTGTGTTGATTAGTGTTTCCCATTCTGAAGATTGTTGCCAGTTTTGCTTCCACTTTGGCTTGAAATGGGGAGAATGCTAATGAATTACAAAATTTGATTTATTCCAATGACCCAAACTTGCAGTTCAATCTGAAAATAAACTTCTTGTTCTTCCGATGAGTTGCATTTGTTTGTTGCATATATTACAGTAGCATTTTCTTTTTGCATTTCTTTCTTACACTAGGAGATTTGTTTGTTGCGTTTCCCATAGTTCGAAATGCACATGACGTGTGAAATCTTTTTGCATCTGCAGCTCATGAAGTGTCACTGGCATGAAAACTATCACAATGAAGGAATTCCAAAGGGGCACAAGACCCTAAGACAAATTATACCAAAAATATGCTGAAACTTATTTTCACTGCTCATACCTGTATAACTACTATAATTAGTCTCGAACCTTGTGTCCTTACTTTGCGAATAGCACTGAAAGAGGGCATAGCGGGTGAAAGGAGGCCCAAAGACAGGGTGAAGACAGGGTTTCTTTACCGATAACTCTATTGCATCATGATAAACTAAATATGAAGGAAATGCTAGGTCATATGATAAGCTATTAGTCACTGGACTAAAAGTAATGGGTTGTATTACATACATTTATCCCTAATGGGCTAGGGACAAGGGAGAGAGATTCATGGACACTTCTTAGAAACCTTCCACAAGGCCTACAGTCCAATGAACATACTTAAAAGCAGGGTTTAAATTTTATTTTTATTTTTTTGCCTTCCCTTTAATGTTGTAATGTAGACACACTGGACATCATCCACAAGAGGAATTCGCCAAATTTGGCTACAAGTCAGAGAGGAGTGTAGAAAAATATAAGAATCCTGCTTTATTTTGGCAACCTGCTGGAACCTATTGTCTAAATTTATTCCTCAAAATTAGCAAACCCTGGACAACTTTTTCACAAAAATCCTTTGTTTGAGTCCCACTGGATTTATTTTGTGTCGCCAAGTGCCAAAAATTAAGCATATTAAAAATATTAAAAATGGATGAATGTCTATTAACAACAAATTATACAGTACAGATATAGTGCATGTATGATTCTATCACTTTACAAACTATCTAGGTGTTCTATAGGTATTATAGGAATTGGGTGTCACTGACAGGTATATGGATGCCATCCATGACATGCTTCTTTGTCATCCTTAGTGTGGTGATTGAACATCCTGTTAAAACACATAATCTCTACAATGGAGGTTTGCTGATGACTGTGTGCACACCCTGAAGACAAGATTTAGTTGTGAGAGAAGTGGCATTAACCTCATGAAAAATAAAGAAAATTTCCAATCTTTGCTCTTGACAATCTCTGAACTCCAAAAAGGAAAAGTGAGGGGGAACATTGAACTAACTCCCACACAATCAAGAAAACAGGTAGATATGAGATTGCAAAGAAATCTCCAGAACCAACACTTTGAAATGGAACATGACAATGAGTGCGGTCATAATAACCTTCGAAAGTCACTCACAGAGTGTCAGATTTTCACCTTCATCACAAATACAAGCAATGAGCTGCTGTGTCAACCCACTGACTTCATCAGCTCCTGATAGTGGATGTAGATAAGTACATATTAATCTGCCCAAAATCTGCTTCCTGAGTTTCTATCACAACCATGACCAGAATGATTTCACCTGCCCAAATAAAATTTTATGTTCACCTCCCAAATGAGCAACGGACTGCACTATTAATCTTAAGTACAGAATGAGGATCAGAGCAGTGAGACAAATTCAGCTCCTCCATGAGTTATCGAATACTATGTGCACAAAATACAGTTGCTGCTGTACAACTTGAGTTTCAGGAGAAGAAAACAAGTTTTCGTCTTCAGATCATGGATGCCATCTGACTTGCTGTCAAAACAAGGTTTTTTGTACAAAGATTCAAGGAGGAAACCAACTTGGGCCTCCTCATTTCACATTGTGGCTAGTGCATACTTGGAAAGAGTTTTCTTCTCACACAGGTTGGTGCATCAATCTTGGTGGAGCTTGATAGAGTTGAACAGACTGTTCTGGCCTGTTCAGCACTCCTTTGAAATGCTGATGGGTTGATCATATAGCAATCTTCATCTGGAACTTCAATTACCTGATTTTGCCTGCTTGATCCACTCACTGATGTTTCCCATGTTTTGGATCCCAAGTCAGGTGGATCCAAAGTCAACTTATAGGAAGAATCATACATTCTTATGTTCCCCTCTCCTTTCTTGCATTTGAAGAAAGTGGTGATGCTGAGCTGGTGGTGCCTGGTGTTCTTTGACTCTTCCTTTTTCCTTTTTGATCCCTTCTTCTTCTTAGTCTTTAACTCCTCCTTCATGGCCTGGATGCAACAACAATTATTCAGATATGAATCGACCAAGCAACATCACACCCACTTCAAAGCTCCATGAAACTACACAAAGTTTCTTCCTAACCTGATCCTGCAGGAATGCTTCCACCAGCTTTGGGCACGCTTCCTTCACCAGCTCCATGTTTTCATTGGTAGTGAATACACATTGACCACCTAAGTCTCCAGTTTCAACATTGATTGTACAGGCATCATCATCTAAGCCCACCTGCTCTTGTTCCGATTCATCTCTTTTGAATGACTGACTATTTTTCCTGCCAACGCCAAGCCACTCATCATCCGAAGGATGACCAGCTAAACACTGCCACCTTAGCATGTAGTAGGGCTTGAAGTGATCAACTTTGATGCGTTGAATGGAGTGTGGAGTAAACAGTCCATTGATCATTTCTTCTGTGGATTCCACTCCACTTGGTCTTTGCTCTGACCCTTCCCTCAGAGCCATTGCCTTGAGACAAGTGTGGGAGAGCAGTGGAAGTACTCTTTGGCGGACATAATAGGGCTCCCAATACAGATGCAATGCCAGAAACTTTTCAAGCCCTTCCAAGTTTGGAGTGTGCCACTTTATCAGATCAGCAGGAGTGCCATCATCTGCAGCATGGGATATTCATACCCTGTTGCTTAAGTCATAATCTGAATACATGGAAAATGAAGTCAAGGCAAAGAGCACATTCTGCTGCCTCGCTCTCTTCCTTTCTCACTATTTTGCCACAGCTCTTTCTTCTAAGTGAAAAGACCATTAAAAAAAACTCTTTTCTACCCATGGTGTACAATTTCCATATGCAATCTGTTTCCACCAACCTACATTAAAGTTTGACAGCAGCACTAGAAAATATTTTCAAGTGAATAGTTCCCTATGTGCTGTGTGGTCTCTGAAGAAGGGCACACACCTGCCAAGTTGCTCAAACCAGGACGAAGAAATATGTTAATGATGTGTTCACTTGGAAATCCATCAGTCTTAGCCATCTTACTTTGGAATTTCTCCCACCAACCTTGCTGTTGTCTCCTCTTCTTCAACTTCCACTTCTGCAGACTTAAAAACAACCGCCCATCATTTCTGCACATAACTGAAAACTGGCACTACTGTCCAGTGGGTTGCCCAAATGTGTGGTATTTTTGCTTCTCGTATGAGAATGAGCATGAACACTTGGACATGTGTGCATAAGGCAATATCAAAGGAATGTTCACAAACAGCCTTCCACCATGGTTGAAAACATATGTTTGCCAATCTTTATATTCAAGTCTTCATCTTTTGATTAGGAATAGTATCACTCACTTTGGAGCAATCCTTGCATACACATTGGAACCCTTTTGTCTTCTTTCGACAACCAGAGTTTGATGTGTCTGTGCCCTCAACTACATTTTCACAGAGAGGGCACCCAGATGTCATGTGGTCTCTTTTGTTCCCAGGATGTCCACAGTTGGAACAATGCACTGGACTTCTTTTTGACCGGTTGTCACCTTTGGTCACACAGCTCCCAAAACTAAGTTTGCGACATGTTTTCTGATGATCTTTCTCACCCTCTGATTCACTACTGCTGCAACTTGCCATCTCCATGTTGTTGGCCAACATACCTTCACCTTGTCCCCAAGTCCGGAGCCTAATTCACAGGTGACTAATCAGCCAATCCAAATAAATGAAAATCACTTGTCATTGTCTAATGTCCAAGAGTTGAAATGCTTGAAACACAATGCATTGACATTCTACAACTGGAGACAAAAATGAGTTGAATCTACAATAGAACAAGAGAGTGAGGACATCAGTATTGTTGCATGAGCAAACTCCTTGTCCTGGCCAGCCATAAATTTGGAACATGGAGAAATCCAGACCTGTCCAGAATCTCTGCTTCTGGAAAAGAGCGAACAAAACGCATGGCATGGCTGCATCCAATACCCTCAACGCCCTTCAAATCGTAATCACAGCCGATTAAAAGAGCTAATGCTACCATGTGTTTCTGTTGGAGACCAAGCATGGTCTCTATGTCCATGGATGTGTATGTCTCTACTAACGGATCCTGGTCACAGAATTTACCAAGAGAACCATTGTGCAGATTAGGACCTCCCTCAGAAACCCACAATCAAACAAAGCTTTTGATTTGCATGACTTATTGAGGAATAGCAATTTCCTTATCAATGAATGCAAAGAAAAGAAACTCACCCTTGGATCTAGTTGCAAGTATTTGATGATGCACTTGGCACCATGGAGAAAGGCATCACTGTCAGGGGTGACACATGCATCCACCCATCCCTCTCGATCCAGCTCTGCACAAAGTGCCTCTGCCTCCCATTTGGCTCGCATGACTGGCATTCCAAGGAGCTCCAAAAGCTCCTTTCCAAGCACAAGTCAGACGGAAGAAGATCAATCCCACCGGATTCATACAAAGTGAAGGTTCTAGGGTAAAGGGTGCTTGATCTCTCCATTCCACATTTGCTTTCATGTTGCTACCCGCATTTGCTCTGTAGGAGGGCGTGTAGTGAATTCATAGAATCCAAGCAACAACAGAAACAATGAAGAGATAGATGATACATGATGCGCACCACGCACTCATCAATGCTTTGTTGAAAAGCACTAGTGCCAAGAATCTTCAACTCTGGTGAGGAGGGAAAGGACTCAGCAGCTGGAGGAAGAGGCGACTGTGGTGGTGCTGGTGGTGGTAGTAGTACAGGCTGAATATGCATCATGCGGTTGAATCTCTTGATGCGAGCTTGCAGCTTTTCTGGAGGTGCACTGCCATCGACAATGAACACTGGTAATGCTCCTACCTGCAAGCATTCTCCTGTTGTATCATCATCATCATCATGAAGAAGAAGCCGGAAAGAAGTTGCAACCCTAAACCCTTTTGCTGCTGCATGCAGTATCTTCTTCAATTGGCAGCGCTTTTGTAAGCAAAACATGTAAGGCATTGATGATGACGAAAAATTAACAACAACAACCACAACACGAGAGAGAGAGATGTTTCAGCAACAACAATGTCATGCATACCCCGGCCACTAATTTGACGACGCGGAAGAGCAGCAGTCGGATGTGGGGTTTGCGCGCAAGTCCCTTGACAGCCAAGTTCTGTTGCACAATCCAGTAAGACAAATCTATTGCCAATTTCTTGTGGCGCAACCATTCCAGCTCCTGGCATTTCTTCACCACCCGGAGCTCATCCCAAAATCCCCCTCCCACCCCCATGTCTCCTCCTCCACCTCCTCCCAATAGACCATTGTGTTTTTTCGCTTCTTCTTGTTTGTTGACGCCAGGATGCGTGCGTGCACATGAACGAACGAGTCCAGAAAACCTAATTAGGGTTTTTTTTTTCTAGTATTGTGCTGGTATCACCTTTTAGGTACCTATACCAGGCAGGCACAAGTAGGCATTGAGGTAGAAAAGGTGCATTGCATGTATTTTGTGTGCTTTGATTGTGTAACACATGGGCGTTTCCTTTCTTGCATTAATGCCAAGGCATGGGGATGAATTATGAATTTAAGCCTATGTAGAACATTATTTAGTTAGTGTAGGGTCTATTGAAAAACCACATAAAAGGTTACATAGGCTTACCTAGAAGGCTACCTAGGGACTACTTAAGGAAACATTGGGGGACTACCTAAGGAGACACTTAAGAGCTTAGTTCAGTTATGAGATACCTAAATAGTATTTGAGGAACTACATTGAACCTACCTATGAAGTTAGCTAAAAATTTCTTAGGTTTAAGAGATACCTAGGGATTATTTACTAGGGGCCTACCTATGGTTATCTAGGGCTGATTCCTAGCCTAAGTGACTTGTGAGAGTGAAATGCCCAAGTGAGGATGGGAGAAGGCACAACATTGGTTGTATCTCTAATGCAATCAATTTTTATGGATATGTTCAAGAAATTTAGTGCAGCCGAGAACGGTAGGATACTTTTGTTGTTTGTTTTCTTCTCTTCAAGAATCTTGAAAGAATTTTCTTACTTGAGCCTCAGCTTCATCAAGCTTGGCAATGTTCTATTGGAATGTCTCATGCTTCCCATCCATCCCTTGGAGTCTTAAATAGTGAATCCTGAATTTGTCTTCCAAATTAGTAACAATTTCAACCCCTTAAACTAAGACAAGTTGTTCTCTTCCAACCCATGGATCTCCTTCCAAGTGAGGAGAGTGGAACCACTTGAAGTTTGTTATGCTTTTGCAAGGTAGATCCTCTTCACCCACCTACTCTCAAGAGAAAACAAAGGAATCCCCACTCCCCAAGAAGATCCCTCCAACATTTGAAACAGTTTACAAATAGTGGGTTTTGTACAAAGTTTGGCAGGTTTTCATTATTTTTGTCAATGCACTTGACTCAATGAAACTTTGGGGCTAGTAGAGTTATCTGTAAAGTCATGCGATTAGGGGGCAAGAAAGGTCAGTTTCGGCATAATAGGGCATCAAACGTGGAAATGCGAATGAAAATTTTACAATACGAAATAACTGGGGCCCAAACTAGTTTTTCCACCAATTTTGGTGGTAGACTGCGTTTCATCCTGTCTTTCCTTTTTTCTGAGCGCCTCTATTGTTGCTACATATATTTCACTGCTCCTACCTGTACTATTACTATAGTTACTCTCGAACCTTGTGCATTAAATGCTGAGTTTCACAATTCATACTGAGATTTAATAAAATTTCATTACTTTGGGGATACCACTGAAAGAGGGGATAGGGGGTGAAAGAGAAGGTGACTTCAACGTTATGATCCTTACAAGTGTTCTCAACCTTAGTTCAAGTCAAATTATCCATTTTAATGACTTCATATGACTTTGAATTGATGAAACGTCAAAAACATAAATGGCCGAACTTGGGTTCAATTGTAAAGAATTGCTTGTGAAAAGAGTGTCAAATTTGGAGACCTTGCGTCATAATCTCATACAAAAAAACACTTAAGAACTTTGTAATGGTCTATTGGTGCATGAATCCTGGATCCTCAATTTGTGGGCTGAGAGAGTACAGGCTTTATGGGTGGTGGATCTGGTGATATCAAACTCACAAAACATGGCAATACTTTTGCTCAAAGAAATGGTATGTACCAAATAGCAAACCAGATTGTCAGGGTGAAGGTTCACATTTGAGGAGATGGAATTGTGAACTCCCCACACCTGTATTCAAGCAGCTTCCTCAATGGCCCTTTTGTTTTGTTTAGGTCTTTCCTTACCATGTGGTTGTTTGTTGTTGAGCTTTGCAGCAAATTCAAAACCTGACAGCTACTTTGATATTAAGAACTTCAGCAATTGCAACAAGCTTGACATTAGTGGCGATGGGTACAAAATACACAGTTGTGCTTATTGGAGAGCTGATGAAGCAATCTGAGTGAGATCTTGGCAAAGAAGGTCAGTTGCACATTTTCTGTGAAAACCGAATGTCAGAAACCGTTTGTTGCTGTAATCCACCAGGATGCTTTTTCTTGCTTCTTCTTGTCAGGGGATTTGTTTATGTGAAATTGCTGCGTACCTTCTGAAACATTTACCCTTCTTTGAACAATGTCATCAGGGTCAAGTTTGAGGGGAAGCTCAAACTAGGGTTTATCAGCATTGTTGCATTTCTGCTCTTTGGAGTGCTGTAGTCATATGGATTGTCCATTGCTAGCTTCTTTTGTTGGATGGTTGACAAGTATCAACAGGTCAGCAGCTCACATGTGTGCAAAACGTAGACTGGAGGGAATATTTTGGTGGCTGCTGACATCTGTTTCTGACCTTTTGTGTGAAGAAGGGATTCAAGTGTGTGCTAGAATTTTGTGGTTATCTATCAGAAGGGCATTGACCCAATATCCCTTGAATTGTCTTCAATAGCCAGGGGTACACACTCTGCCACTATGAGGTAGAGAGTCTGGCAACATATGCTACATGTACTAATTGTGTGTGCGTTGTCCCCAGCAGTACCACATAGATTGGCGAGTTTCCAATTGGGCATTTTTACATTCCTTCTATTGCAGATTGTTGTACGAATCACATGGCTTTCACTGAGCACTTTGAAAATGGCATCTGTAATATACCTGTTGTTTCTCTTGGGCTCGACAGATAGTTGCTTTGAGAAGGGCCAAGTGCAAGAATATGGAGTGTCTTGCTCTTGCCTGTGGAGACAAGGCTGTGGATGGCCTGACCCATGGTGTGCCAGGATACCATGTTCTTGGAGAAGAGAAGTATAATTTCATTGAGAATCTGAAGAATCCTCATTCCTGCAGCACAATCCTCATCAAGGTTTAGTTTTAGGGTTGAGTGTCTCAAATTGTTGCTTAAACCATGCAATAGGTTGTGGACAATTACAATTTATAGGATTTTCAGACCTTCTTGTTCTTGCCACCAATTACATATTTCTGACCATACGACACCAGTGTAAGAAGGAAATGAGGGTGTTTAGAGATTCCTTTGGTAATTCTTTGTGACTGCAAGGAAATTGATCACTCATGTTGTCATTTTGTTCAGATTTCTCACCTTTTGATTAGGGTTCAGCTGACAAAGATGATGTAGAGTAGAGTGAGATCTTGTCCCTCAGACCAGACACAAAATAACATTGCTGTTAAAGGTTGAAATGAAGGGCAAGTGTTCCCAATTATAAGCAATCTTTTCAGATGAGCTGCAAAATATTCAAAACATTTGTCTTGCAGAGTAACATTTATTGGGAAATTTGTCAAGAGACAGATCATAAATTCAGTGTGAGCACCTTTGCACTAAATATTTCAATCTGTGTCTTGTCCATTATTTCAAATCTCTCAGTAAGTCAAGAGTGATGATATTCATCATGGCTTGTTTTGCAGGCCACTGATTGCAGCACAATTGCTCCTTGTTGATGAGGTGATTTGACCAGGTTGTAAATATGTGGAAGGCTTAGGCTGACTTCAATATGTTACTGGTGATTAGTTTGTTCTTGCATCCCAATTGCTCCTTGTAGTATGTTGGATTCTTTTGGAATCTACAGTAATGGGTTGTCTTCCCCTTTGGAGCTTTTTGACCCAAGCTTATGCTCACTGGGCTAACAAAAGCATGGGGGAGGACTAGAGATCGAGGGTGTTCTTTCAAACTAAGAAGAGGCTTTCTCATGGATCAAAGTCAAGGAATTTGATACTTGGATTGCTCAAGACCCATGAATTGTCCATTCTTCTGAACACAGGTTGTGTGCATCAGCAAGGGAAAGACAACAAAGGGAAAGACTTGATAATGTGAGGGTGATAATGGAAACTGGCTGATTACATTGTTTCCTTGCAATGTTTGAGTGGCTTACATCCGATGCACTCCATGGTCAGAAGATGGAAACAGTGTACATGGGTGTAATACACAACTCCTTGAAGACAAAGGTTCATCGTCTATCTTGTTCTACTTCAGTTCCCTCCTCCCTCTTATTCTATTTCAGTTCCCTCCTTCTAGGAGTGGAGAGGGTTTAGGGTGCTCATGTCAATGTGGATTATCCATGAGGCTAGAGGATCATCGACATGTCTTATCACATTGTTTGCATTGGGCATTGTATGGTGAGAACATTTGAACTGGGTACATCCAAGATCATCACTGTGTCTATCATGTCATTTATGACAGGTATCATGTGGTAAGAACATTTGAACTGGGTACATGCAAGATCATGACCGTGTCTATCACGTTGTTTGTGACAGATATCATGTGGTGAGAACTTTTGCATTGGGTACATGCAAGTACATGCTGGCAGCCAAGCTGATCATTCTACAGCAAGTGCAGGAATGTCCTTTTTCCAATGCTGAGCTTGTGCAACAACCTGGGGTTGGTTGTTTGTTCAGGTGACCTACATTGACATGTTGATGATGAATTGGTTTTTTCACATCTTTGATTTCCTAAATGATGGCAGCATATTGGGTGTGGCCACAAGTTTCTTGTTGATTTTTGTGTGGACCCGCACTACTTCTCCGAGCACATATTTAGTGTGGGTTGGCAACTAATTATCATGGTCTTGTGCTAATTATCATATCTTGTGTTAATACATGATTAGGCAACTCAAAATGGGAGATTAAGAATTATTGTGAACACACTAGGCATGATAATTACCATACTCAGATCATTTTTTGCAAGTGTTTCACTTATAAAATAGTTGAATAGCAAAGGTTTGAAAGACAAATTGTTTTGGAAATTTGGGTTTGCAATTACATGGAGTGTAATGACTAATGACCCTTCACCCACATCATTGTGCTACAAGAACAAAAAACTGTTAGTGTGTTTCAATCATTAGTGTTTCAACATTTAGACAATGCAATGTTTTAAAAACTTGGGAAAGAATTTCTAGTGATTTTTAAGTGTGGTGACAATTCATTGCAAATCAAAGCTCATTATAAAATTCATACAAACTATTTGATTTAGCATCTTCTTTTGGTGAGAAAGTTTTAAGATTTTTGTCACAAATTCAATGGTTTTTTGAAAAAGAATTGCCAAAAATCTCCAAAAACATATCTATACATGGTTCAAGTAAGCAACCAAAAATATGTAAGGATGTTTTAAGAAAATCCTTTCATATTTTGCCACTAGCCAAATTTGGCTGATGTATGATTGCTATCTTGGATACATCACACAAAATTGAGAAATAACACACTTCCTTTGGTCGTTTACAATTCTCAAAATATTGTGATAACAATGGTAAACAATAAACACTTTGTTTGTGTTGAAGCCAGAATACCCTAACAATGGGCTATGTATAATTGTCCTATGGGACATAACATTACCTACACAAGGCATTCAACAAAAAAAATTCATATTTGAGTTCATGGTTGTCAAATGCTTTACTTACATGACAAGATGCCAACAAAATAAACATAACATTGACCTAAATTTGGGAAGCATTAAACCAAACCCATGTTCATTGAAGCATGCACAACTATTCCCATCAAGTGCAGATGTAACTTGCCACAATACATGACCTGAAGTCAATTGAGTTTCTCATAAGTAGCCTGATAATCTCCACCTAATCCTTGTTGGTCCACATATCTGAACCTTAAGTTCAAGTGGGACCTTGAAGTATGCCTTATTATAGCCTCCCATAATTGTCCAAATATACTTATGAATGTGTGATTTAAGGTTATTTTAAATGTGGTTTAAGATTAAAATTCAACCCCTTGAAAAAATATTTTCAAATCCAATAAGTTCCACATTGGCCAATTTTGGGTTCTTTTCTTTCCTAGTATTAGAGGTCATCTTTTCAGGATTTGAGATGTTACACCCAACATTCCAAGGGGAGCCTACTGATAACATGGAGTACCTCTATCACAATTCTTTACAAATTCATAACTACCATAGTTCCTCTTTAGGTTCAGCATTAATTAAATTATTTTTGAAAATGTCAATTAAAATAATAATAATAATAATCTTTTTGAAATGTTGAAATTTCAAGGAAATCACAAAGGAAGGAAAAATACAAAAATTGGATTCATGATGTTAGAGGTTTAAAGTTCAGGAACCTACCAAAGAAGCTGACTATATTTTTATTGCTGAAATTTCATAAGTAATTTTTTTACTGTCAAAATAAAATTTGAAAAAATAAAATTATTTGGCACTTGATTGCTGAACATGAAATGGTACTATAGTAATTGAAATAAATCATCTTCAACTTTGGGTTGAGTCTTAAACTCTCTTTTCTTTAAGGGAAAATTTGAGTATTAAAAGAAAATGAAAAGTCTGATTTACTTAAATTTATGCTTATTATGACAATTTTGAGTGCTTCTACATTATAGCTGATCAATTATGAATAATATTTTTTCCGATGCAATAATTTTTTATTATGCATTTTTAATTGTGCAGCTGTTTTGCTGAACTCAGACAACAATTTATTGACCCAAACCAGCATATAAATTTCAGTGAAGTGAACTTTCAAAGAATTGGTAACATGGGTGGTTTTTTATAATTTTTCGTAGGCTCCTTATTTTTAAAATTTCAAAATTTAGAATCTATCGTCCTTTTACATTACCAGACACCATTCTAGAGACAACTACCTCATTTCAAGTCTAACTACCTCAATTCTTTTTTCTTAATAACTACCTCCATTTTTATAATTAACTCACTCTTTTTCCCTGCCCATCAACATGGATATGAAAAACAAATTAACATGTGTTTCATGTCCATGGAATCTATCTATGAAGGAAGGTAGTTTGTTTTGTTTTGTAATTATGAGATCCACCAAACTGGGATGCTTCAGATCATGTTCTTGGTGTCTTTGGAAAGCTCTTGACAAGGAGGGGGTGCATGGGCTTGGTTTCATGTTTGGACTTGCGGTGCAAAAGTTCTTAAATATTGAATGATTTTTTCACTGAAAATTAAACTAAATTGTAGCAATGCGGAGCCCAAATATTATAGTTCATGTCTAAAACATATCATGTCTGCTATAATAGATGGAGCTGAGCTAGTACACTCTCAATAGCTTGGCTCTGCATTCATCAACAGCATGCAGAAGAAGAGAAAGAAACTACTTCTTAGCAGCAGCAGCAGCAACAACAACATCAGCAGCAGCTCCTGATCAGTACTGGTCTGTTTTCTATTTGAGATTCTGAGTACAGGAACTCAAATATTGTTTGCATTCTACAAGATGCGGAGGTTGGGTACTATAGCAGCTACTGCAGTAAGACTGGTAGCCTTCTGGGTGGTAGCGTTTGCAGTGTGCTGTAGTAATAAATATATTGTGAGGTGTGTGGACACGATGTCGCCGGCGGCGGCGGATTGTAGCATCCAGTTCAACCAGTTGGCACCGTGCGTGCCGTTTGTGATTGGAGATGCAGCAGCTCCCTCGGATGCGTGCTGCAAGGCGATCGGCGACGTCGCCAGCAAGAGCCCCGTTTGCTTGTGTATGCTAGTAAATTCTCCATTGTCACCAAGTACATCTCCGGGTGATGGTGGTGGTGGGTTCAACGTCACTTTGGCGTTTATGCTTCCCTCCCTCTGCAAAGTGCCGGCTGATTCCTCCCAGTGCCGTGGTAAGTAAATAAACATTATTGTTCTTTCTGCCGACCAGTTCGATGCATGCTCTTGCAAATTAAGAGCATCTCTACCTGTGTTCAGTATGTGGGCCTGTATTCAAAATCTTAGATCAAGTGTAGCAGTCATATCCAGTGAATCCATTGGAAATGACCCTTGGAACAATGCACATCTGGAGGGCCAAGTGCAGCAGTCATATCTAGTGAATCCATTGGAAGACTAGTGCGACCTTTGGAAAAATGCACATCGGGAGGGAGAAGTGTGGCAGTCATATTCAGTGAATCCATTGGAACAAATGGTGCGACCTTTGGAAAAATGCACATCTGGAGGGCGAAGTGCAGGAGTCATATCCAGTGAATCCATTGGAAGACTAATGTGACGGTCCTTGGAAAAATGCACTTTTTCCAGGGCCCTCCTGGAAGAGCCTAATAACTGCAATCAAATCCTGTTTATTGATTGCTCCCTGGGTTTCTGATTGGCTAAAAAGTTTCGATTGGACCAGGTGAGTTGCTATTAGTAGTCTCCCACCTATTGCAATCCTAGTTTTAGTTTTATGGGTGGGGTTGGAAAAATGCAAATAACTAAAACTTGGATGTGAGAAATGTTTTTGCAGGGTCACATACTGAGCACCGCTACAGATGCTGTAAGAAGCATATAAGAAATCCTGCAGGAACTTGGTGGTGGTCCTGGATTCTGCTACACTTTTTTATAGAGCAGCTTGCGAAGATTCATGATATCTATATATATATATATATATATATATTCAAGACAAAACTTGAAAACTGTTGGGCACTCAACTAGAAGGACTCATGAGAAGTTAATGTAAGGTGCTGATCAGGCAAAGAATCCTAACTGCTTGTCATAACTGGGCGCTGGGAATGTAATTATTGCAGATCTTTTGAACAACAAGAGCCCAGAATCTGGGCCGAGTTCTCCTACATCAAGAGGCACAAGTGAGAAGCAGCTACCCTTGATACATATTGAATCTTCAGTGCCATTTTGTGATGATCATCATATCCTCGATTGTTGTCTTTCAAGAAACACCATTGAATTTATTTTTTATAGTTCCAAATGGCTGATCCTTCACCAGCAATCTACCAGCTCATATTTAGGGTCTTTTTCCATTAGGCTGATGTGATAGCAACCAACACAATGTTTTGTGCTGTGATCACAAAAGCCTAATGGAAAGCCATTGACATAGGGCCTTGTACCGTTCTGCAGGGATGGTCAATTTCCATTGGAGAGCTGCAACTTTGGTGAAAATATGTAATTAATCATGTTAGGAACTCTGGGAACACAGTTCTCATGAAAAAAAAGGACAAATGGTATTGTATTCAATGAGTCACACTTTGACTCACAACTCTTACAACTCCTACAATGGATCAATACTTGACTGGTAGAGCTGTGAGATGAATGTGAGCACAGCAACTTGAAAAACATAATGGAAAACTGTTGTGATCACAAAACCTATAGTCACAGCAGTCTAATGGTAAGATGTCCTTACAGCTTGTAGAAGCTCTTGAAACTCCATATCTTAGATGGCTTTCTTTTCAACGTGCAGTTGTTGGAGGTCCTGAACTTCCCAAGACTACAGCAGCCACATCATCCCCAACAGGTGCTTATACAGCCGGTGCAGTCAGATTCACTTGGTTTCGCTCAACGTTGGATTTCGGTCTTTTTGCAGTTCTTCTAATCTCTTCTGTAGCCCTGCCAGTTTAAGGTTAGCCAAACTGGCATGTTCTCACTTTTCTTCATACAATTTTCTTTGGCTGGGCCACATACTGAGCACTGATGGAGATGCTCTTACTACTGCACCTGCCTCTGATGTTCGGTGTTAAATAATTCTCAGGACTGGCGTGAGTTAGCAAAAATAGCATTTTTCTGATCTCTCCCCTTATGTAATAACTTGCAGTGAGGTTAAACATTGCGAATTCAAAACATAATACTGGAGCCCTTGTGTATTTTATCTCTCTTTTACTGACGAAATCCTGAAATATTCAAATTGAGCTTGTTGTCCAGACCATTCTTTTTTCGCTTTGTTGAAATAATCAAATATTTGAACAAAATCTGTCAATTAGTTATGAGTAGTAGGTAGGTACCATATCTGTTTAGAGCTACAATCCCCAAATGCACAGGGGCTCTCGTCCAGTTATTGCAGCCATTAGAGTTATCCATAAAGTAAGAAAAACACAGCACCAAAACCCTGAGTTTGGTCATACACAGGGTGAGATAAAAAAAAAAAAACCTGCAAAAAAGTACATTAGCATTCAATGGGGGATGAAACTCAGAAAACCATCAATTTTGGTCGTAAACTGAGTTTCATCCTGTCTCTCCCTTTTCCTAAGCGCCTCCACTGCTGCTACATATATTTTCACTGCTCCTAACTGTACAACTACTATAATTAGTCTCGAACCTTGAAAGAGGGGATAGGGGGTGAAAGGAGGCCCAAAGACAGGGTGAAGAGGGGGTTACTTTAGGGATAACTCTATTACATGTCAGGAGTCTGGACCAGTGTTGAGTGGTTACTCGGTTTGGTGGGTTAGAACTGCTGGGTCTGATTTTGGTTAGTAAAACTGGAATTGAAAACTAGATCTGGTTTTTGGAACTGGAACCCAAATTAGAAACTTCCAAGAGCTGGACCTGAACCCAAAACCGGGTTCAAGCTCAATATATGTGTGGAACCAGAATTGAGACTTTTGAGAAAAAAAAACTAGAACCGAGGGCTAGCTGGTACCTAGTTTGATTGTTGTTTCCAATTTCAGTTACAAATTAGGTCAGATTTTCAGAATCCAAACCAGAATTTTCTTTTGAAGAACTAATAGGGAAATCAGATTCCCAATTTCATTTATGTGTGAAACTGAAACCATTCTAATTTATTTCTTAGAACCATAACTGGAGGTTCATCAGACTAATAAAGAACTGCCCAGCGCTGGTCTTGATCAGTATCTGCTTATCCTGTTTGAGAACAAACCTTCAAATATCAACATAGCATTTTTATATATATATAAAGATATGTATTTTTCAAATTCAAGAGATTAGTTGTGAAGACACTTATGTATTGAATCTTTTTTTTTTCTCTTTGCCAGGTATGAATGAGTTGGGTTTTTAAATGTGAAGGAATTATGGATATGTATAGAGCATATGCATTGTCAAATTTCAAATTTTAGTTGTATACAAATCCCTTGCAATTACACAATAATCCATAAATGCAGGTTAAAAAAAAATGAACACTCTACATATTTAAATAGCTTGGGGGGGGGGAATTGACCCTCAATTCTTGAAAGAAGAATTTTGCTGACTACAATACAAGCTACCTGGAAAAAAATCCAAACACCCAAAACCTAAAAGCCCAAGAAAATATCAAAACCTTGGTTTAACTTGTTCATCAACATATGCGTTGTTGATGAGGTGTGAGGTCCATAAGTTAATCTATGCAATAAGTTGAAATCAATCCCAATGAGACAAAAAAAAAATCAAAACCAACTTGGTATTTAAACGTATTGGTTAGAAACAAAAAAACAAAAAATTCTAAGTTGGATGACTTACCTAATCATGATCAACCTATAATTGTTACAAAAATGCCAACTTTTTCAATCAAATCATAATTATTTTTAATTAGAGAATATTCAACATTCATATAATCTTCAAGAGCAATAGTAAGTGTGCAATTCAATTATGGATCATCAAGCCAATTTTTTATCATCATGATTATTTGATCTAGATTCTGCACTTGCACATGGTAACGTTGCAAGATTGCCAACACATCAATAAGGTTATTAACACAATTAGTTTAAATTTGATTTGGGACCCTAGAATCTCAATGATTTGTTTAGCTAGAAAGCCAAGAAAGCCAACATTTAAAAATTAATTTTCATAGGATCGCCACCAAGAAAGAAGATTTGCACATATAGATGGGAGGATAAATAACTTTTTAAATTAAAAAAAAACCTCCAATAATAAAAGCACGAGAGTACTCTTCCATGGATGTTTTGATGTAAAAGAAAATTGAAAAAAAAAAAGACAACAAACTTACTTGTAAGAGCCACTTCATTAATGCCATCAAGTGCAAAACTCAATTGATTAATGCGAGCCACCACTACACTTTTCAAAGAAAAAGATGAACTTCAACTAAGAACCCACAGCTAAGAAGATGAATGAATAACATTTTAGATTAAATTCCAAAGAATCATCTAACTTATAAAGTAGGGGCCAAAGTTCCTTGGCCCCTACTATACTCCATAATCAATTTTAATATTATGTCCCTCTTTTACCAAAGGTAGGGCCAAAAAACCATTGCCTTTGTAATAGTAAACATATTGGTCTTAGGGTCACTAGCTATGTGACCTCCACTCACACATGGCATATATCACAAATGATAATAGACATTTTGTTTTTGATCGTCATTGTTTACATTTTAAACTAGTTTAGGGGTCAATGGTTGTTGAACAATGATTTGAATACAATCATATCCATGAACTTGAAATTAAAAAAAGAAATGATTCATCTCCTTTTATCAAATGCTTTGATTGATGATGGTTTAACTATTGAGTTGGGAACTTTTTCAAAAAACATTAAGAAGGAAATCATTAAGGTTATTGCTTTTATTTTTTCCTCGATGAAATATGATGAGAGAAAAACTCATATTATGTTAGCCTTTATGGTAGATCCTAGATTCAAAAGTTTGAAATTAATCTTTTCTTTTATTAGTTGTAAGCATCGGGTGGCCCTAGGTAAAGAATATGATCAAAATTCTTTGTTTTTTATGTTCTTGAAGTTTTATCATCATTTACATCCATTTTTCAAGGTTGAAAGTTCCTTTGCTTACAAAATTGATGAAAATAAAAGCTTGGACGTTATTGAGATGGTGGCAAACACCAATAAATCTGCAAAGGAATTTGTTATTGAGAATTATTGATATTTTGTAGATATTAGATGGATGCAAAAGATATAAAATGTCCTTTGGAGTAGTGGACCAAACATGAGACCATGTTCCTAACTATTGACTTTTTAATTAGACAAACATTATTGATTATAGGTTTTCAAATTGAAACTAAATGATTATTCTTTTTGGTTGGAATTTTCACCAATTTGAGGAAATGTTATTTATCATCAAAAAAACCTTGAAAAATTCATCTTTGTGAATAAAAATTGGTCAAATGATGCAAAGGTGGGTTCCAAAGCTTTTAGTAATTTGGTAAATTTTATAGATTTTGAATTAAATTTAAAACAAGAGTTAGATAAATTTGAAAGGTCATTTGAACAAGATGAATGGAAAGATGACTAATTTAATATATATTTTTATCTTGTATATCTTTTGAAATGTGATCATATATTTTTTGTTTAGATATTAAAATTTTGTAATGATTTTTTTTTGTCTTATAAAAATTTGAAAAAAACATGTAAAAATCTTAATCCTAAATCTGAAAGTGAAATTAAAAGATCAACTTAATATAACCAACTAATCCAAATGAGTTAAGAAACAATTGTGAAAAAACCCTTTGAGCATAATGAAAAATAAAAATAAAAACTCAGACAAGATTTTATTTTCATTTTTTGGTAAAAAATGTGAGAAATGGCCCAATTCTTAAATTTTAAAATTTTGAGAACCAAAACAAGCAATTAAAATGAGAATAAATTAATAAATGCCCAACATTGGTTTAGACCACCAAATCTAGCAATTTCATTGATCATATACCCTTTTTTTTTGTTTTTTGCACACCTACACACAAAAGCCTATTCAACACTTTGGATGTATGCATTAGTGCACTAATATTATAACCTTTGTTTGTATAGAGACGTGCTTAAAAACCATTCATCCTTTATGCTAGGGAGTCCTATTCCTAAGGGGCTCCCCTAACTTTGGGGCCTAGGTCCTTGAGGGTGCTAAGGAGGTAGGTATCCAAAGTAGGCCTTCCCCTACACCTCCTTTTGACATCTGTAAAGTGAAACAAGCCTCATGGGACCATTAGATTTACACAAGGGCTGGCCCTCATGACACGTGCCTCAAATTCCAGAAGGGTAGACTCCCCTTCTCCAATACCTACCAACCTTTTTTATGCTGGTGGAATTTCATTAAAAAAAATACTAAATAATAAATAATTCAAAAATGAAGTGATTTTGAAGAGTTCAAATGCCAAACATGAGGGAAAAAAAAAATTTAAGAAAATTTCAGATTTATATGCTTATTTGGCTTTCAGTGTGTAGCCACAATTAATGGTTAATTAAATATTTGTGCTTCAAAATGGGTGTATATAGCCAGATTTGGCTAAATCTTCCTATTGATGATCACCATGTAGGCTAACTTAAAAAAAGAAATCCTTAAAAAAAACACTGATACATACCTGGCTTACATTGAAATTCAAAAGAAATCTTTTGGAAAAGCTCCTTTGATGTGGCTTCATCTCATTGTTTTTATAGTGAAGAAAAAAGTCTTTTTTCTTTTTCAATGTAAAAAGGGAATACTCTTTTGGGGCGGACTTTATTCATCATTTGTCTTTTTGCAACTTCCAGAACCTCAAATTTTGGCATACGGTAAAAGTACATACATAGCTAGCTAGTAGCCTTTTATTTATTGGCGAAATTTCGCCATAAAAGAATATTTTAAATTAAAAACTCAAAAATGAAGTGATTTTGGAGGTTTCTCAATCATCGGAAGTGAAGTGAGGGGGAAAAAATGTAAACAAAAATTGCCAAATTTTATATCTTGTTTTCAGTGTGGAGCCAAAAATATAAAAGGATAATTAAATTTTTGTTACTTCATATATGGTTTCTAGCCAGATTTGGCTAAATCTTCCTAGGGGTGATCATCACTTTGGCTTTTTAAAAAGTTCCCAAAAAAAGACTGCTCCCAGTGTTTTTTTCATTGACGAAATTTCGCCAAAATTTTAAATTTCAGGAAAAAAAAAGAATAAAGGAAAAAAAAAGGCGATTTTGGAGGTTTGCAGTTGCCAGAAGTGAGGGGGAAAAAAAAACGTAAAAATCACAAGATTCATTATACTTGCTTTTCATTGTGTAGCCAAAAATATTGAAGGATGATCAAAGATTTGTACTTTATTTCTTATTTACAACCAAATTTGGCTAAATCTTCCTAGGGATGATCACCACTTTGGCCACAAACAAAAATTCCTTAAAAAAAAAAACATTGACTATTGGGCTACCAATGCACAGGGTATTTTATGTTTTTTCAAATTCCTCAAGTAAGTTCACTGGCGAGCTCCCCACAAATTAATTAGCATTAAATGGCAACTACTGTCTTAGGTGGGCCCCCCGCAACATTTTTACATAAGTGCTGCCAAAAAGTGACGATGTAGCCTAAGTCTAGATATCGCTAATTTAATAGTTTAAATTAAAATTTAATAAATTTCGAAAAATGGCGAGAAAAATCCCTAAAAAATTCACGAAATTTTCTCTTTAATTCTCCAAGTTACGAAATTCGCCACACACAAAAAGAAGACCCCAGAAATAAATAAATAATTAATTAATTAAAAAAAAACTGCCTACGAAGACCTATGCGAGGAAGTGACGCTATTACCAACGTACCTATGTCATAGGTAGTGACGCTGCTACCTATGTACCTACCAACCTGTGTCATAGGAAGTGACGCTGCTAACTACCTACCGACCTATGACGCTCCATTCCATTGGAACGTGTGTTCTTTTTGAAGTTTCCCAGGTTCTTTCTGGTTCCAAGTTTCAGAGCTAACTCTGAAGCTCGCTGTGTGTCAGAAGTTTTTTCTTGCCCCCTTTTGGCAGAGGACGGCGACGACGAGACGAAGAAGAAGAAGGCGGTGATCGCTAGCGATGGCGGCAGCGGGGATTGTCGACAAGGCAACCAGTGACTTGCTCATAGGACCTGACTGGGCTCTCAACCTTGAGCTCTGTGATGTTATCAACAGCGATCCTTTGTAAGTGTTTTCGGGTTTTTGTTGTTTGTTTTGTTTTGTTTTTTGTTTCTGTCCGTTCTCGGCTAGTCTCTGTGTAGCCGGCTTTTGCTACGTGACCCCCCAAAAAAAAGTTTGCGCAGATTCTTTTGGTTTAGGATGCTGCTTTGTGTTGTGCTTTTTTTTGTGTATGTGAGCGGGGAAGGAAAGTGAATTTGAGAGCAGCTTGGGGGATGTATGTTCAGTCTTTTGGCTCAGTTGTGGTTGCTTTCTAGGACTAGGGTTTGAGGGGAGTCACATGTTTTTCAGTTTTTTCAGCTGGGCCTTTCTGTGGACTGCTAATCTTTCTCCTTGTAGGTGGAGATTTTGTTTCATAATTTGGAAAATAATGGCTTTTTTGCAGCTTGTTTTTACTTATTGTCATCCATATTTCCCTCGTGTTGTTCTAGTCTGGCAATACATCTAATTTGTTCAACCTTTTTTGTCCCCCCCTTATATGTCCTGTTCTGTCTCCTGCATGACATGCATCCATTCTTGTCCCTCTTCTTCCAAACACACCTATAGTACTAATGTTGTGTGAGATGCATTGAAATTTTGTTGCCTTCTTGTGAGTTTCCATGTGGTGCTTTGATGGCTCTTTAAGGCATAAACATGCTTGCACCTGTTTCTCCTTGTCTGTCATCAGTATTCAGTGGTTTGCTGTATGTTTGAAGGCTGTACAAAATGACAACCCTGGCATTCTTGCTTTCATCCTCATGAATTTATTTTTTCTTCCTGGAATGACTTTAGGGTTATGTGCATGAAGACTATATGCAGCATTCTGCAATGAAAAAAACCATTTCTTGCTGGGTTAAATCACTCAGATTTACTTTAGTCAGCAGATTCTATCACAGGAGAGGAGTTAGACTTGCAGAGAAGGACACATGTCCTACTGTTATGCAACATATGCATTTATATCTATTCTGGGGTGCATAGTATACTGTAGTAGAATTATGCAATGTTGATTTTGAAATTAGCAAAAGCCTGAACAGGTATTCTGTACAGGCTTCAGGTACAGTTGAGGCACAAAATAATGCTGTCTTTCTTTTGTCTGCTAATCTATGGCACTGCTGCTGATAGTGGTGTCAATTGGCTTTTGGGAGGTGCTTTGGACCTAATGGAAGTTCTGGGGGTTTGGGATTATACCAGGCAAGCAAGGGATGTTGTGAAGGCTGTCAAGAAACGTCTTGCTAACAAGAGCCCTACTGTCCAGCTTCTTGCACTTACAGTGAGTGCCTCACTACAATACTCTGGTTTTTAAGCTACCAAAGTCAAGGTGCGGGTATAGATAGCTGTTCTCTGGCTGGCCAAAGGAGAACACAGTGGAAGAGGGGTTCAGTCAATGTTCCTGGTGACACGAATGTGACGTGGAGATTTTTTTCCTGTTTCTCCTGGGATGTATAATTTTGTCTGCAAAAGTAGACAGCACCACAGTTTGTAGTTGATGGCAACAGCTTCTGAAATGAGGTGTTGAGTTTGTTGGTTTTGAGAATTCTCTGTCAAAGTAGCTGGAGAAAAAGGTTTCTTGTTGAAGAAAAATCTCTTGAAGAATGTTAGATCTAACTTGGAGGTGTAGATTTTTTGAAGTTTAAAACTTGAGCTGGTTTCAATCTCAAGAAAACTTCAGTCATTCACTTGTTTGAGGATTGTGTACAGGTCTTGGAAACACTGATTAAAAACTGTGGAGATAATGTCCACCAGCAAATTGCGGAGAAAGATGTGCTAAATGAAATGGTGAAAATTGTGAGGAAGAAAGTAAGATTTGTGGCAGGCCTCATGCTCTCTCATGTTGAGAGCACCAACATTCTGTTGTCATGAATGTCATTATTTTGTTCTACTGTTTTGCTGTCAAGCTGAAGCATGTTTTTGGCAGGGAGCTAACTCACCCCATGAATTTTATATTGTTGGTTCTTGCAGGCAGACATGCGTGTGAGGGACAGGGTGCTTGTTTTGCTGGATTCGTGGCAACATGCTTTTGGGGGTTCAAGGGGGCGATATCCACAGTATTATATGGCATATCATGAATTGCAGGTATGCACCCTCAATATTTGGTGCTTCTTCTCTTTGCAGTCCATACAAGTGGTGTGATATATTGGCTCCCACTTTGGATGACTTTTCAGCATCATTTATCCTGTCAATTGAACCTTTCACTGCAATGAGTTGGCATGTCAGTCAAGTGCAATTCTTCTTCTTTTTTCCTTTCTTGTGTTCCACTTCCTCACATTTGTATGTCAGGCTACAGTATGTTGGTGCTCTCAATGACTTAGGCACTATGTTGCACATGTTACAGAAATTGGGTGTGGAGTTCCCTCAGCGTGATGAACAGCATGCTGTGCCCATCTTCACTCCACCTCAACTACAGCCCATACCCAATTTCTATCCATCCACTGCATACACTAACCAACACTCTCCAGGAATAGTGCCCCCAAGAGCTGAGTCAAATGACAATCTTCCAGGCATGAGGTTTGTTACATCCATTTCATTTGAGGTACATGGACAGTAGTTGAAGATTCTATATTAGTATGCTGACTTGCTGAGGACACAAATCTTTTCATGGGAGCATCTGACTTCTATTGTTGGGTTCAGCTTGACAGATATTCAGACCTCACGTGGTCTAATCGAGGTTCTTGCAGAGATGCTGAGTGCATTAGCCCCAGGTGATCGAATGGTATGCTGTTCAGTTTTGTTTTTCCTCCTTTTTTGTAAGTGTTTTCCTTCAAATTCATGACATGAAATCTGCTATTATCAGAGGTGCCTAGTGTTCTGTTGATGTCTTGGAGCCTTGAGCTTGCTGCTGTGTACAAAGAATGTGAGAGCAAGCTTTGTTTTAATCCTGCAGGCTCTCAAGGAGGATGTGATAGTTGAGCTGGTTGAACAGAGTCGCTCATACCAGCGCCGTGTCATGCAGCTTGTCAACACAACCTCGTATGTTCTCTCCCTTTCTCTCCTTACCTTTATAAGGTCCCCTGTGACCTATAATTCTGGCTCCATGTTGGCAGGCTTGTGTCTGAGAGTTTCTCCTGTTATATGTTTGGGTGGATTTGTTCTTTGGTTCGTCAGTAGATGTTAATTGTTTTGCCATTCTCTTCTCTCTCTAAAGTCTACTTCAAGGAAGTCAAGTTGTTGGAGCCTTGCAGGAAGGTAGTTCCTACCATGAGAATTTCTACCTCGTCCCCTGGGGAATGCAGAGTTTCTTCCTGTCTCTCTTTGTGTCTCTGACTGTCATTTTGGAATGAGCACAGTTTCCATTCTCTTGATCCAGCATAGAATTTTGTGCTGTTACTTGAACAGGGATGAGGAGTTGTTGGGTCAGGGCCTTTCTCTGAACGATGATCTTCAGCGTGTGCTTGCAAAGCATGACGCCATTGCTTCGGGATCTCCATTGCCAAAGACCACTGAAAGTCGTATTTCTCGTGTTTATGATGACCATGATGAAGATGAGCAAGGAGATCAGCTGTCTCGCAGGTATTGTCAGGTTGGCCTGTTTGGTGCCCAATGCTGAACCATAATCACAGCTCAGGAAATAGATCTGTTTCCTGTACTTCGAGTTAACTATTCTCCTCACTGTGCAAACATATCATATTTTGTATTCTTTGGTTGCAATGGTTTTGAAGTAACAGCTGGTGTGCCTATATGGTGAACACTCATTTAGAGGTTGCTTTGCTCTGTAAAGGTTTTTGTCATTCTTTGGCTGAATGTTTTCCCTTCAGGGCTTGACTCCACAGGTCTCAGAACGTATACCTGCGTATTGCTGAATGGTTCAGTTTACTCAAATTTGTACAGTTTCTTGTTCAGTGAAGTTGTGATGTTGTTCTATGGCAGGCCCTCATCACAATCTACTTCAAGTTCTGGAGTGGCAGGGACCACACCACTGAGAGTAAAACCAACTGCACCTCAGCTAGTTCTGCCCCCTCCTCCTCAGCCAAGCAAAAAGCTGAGCACGATCGATTCTTCTGCTGTAAGTACTAGTCCCAACAATTCAGGAGTTGATCTTCTCAGTGGTGAGCCCATCATCAATACCAGAGACCAACCCACTGTGACCACAACAACTCCAGTTACATCTCCTCAGACTAACCAGTATGGAGGCCAGCTTGCCCTAACTGACACTGAAGATGATACAAATCCCTTTGGGTCTGCCCCTTTTCGTGCAATCCCAAGCACAGAGCCTCCTTCCTATGTATCCTCACAGCCATCTTTGCTGTCTCAGCAGCATTCTGATGGAAATGGGTTGCCTCCTTTACAGCCCTTCCAGCAGCAGCCTGTGCAACAGCCATCAGGCATACCACACAATAATTATGCTGCTCCATGGTCTACAGCTTCTTTGGCTGCTGGGCATACCCTCACACCACAGCAAAGAGCTTTGATCTATGGAGGGACAGGGCCTGCATCACCACAGTCTCCATCCGGGCAACAAGCTCCAGGGCAAGACCCTGGAAATCAGCAACCACCTCAAGGACAACAGTTGCATGGGCAACTGCAGGCACCTTTGCCACAGACACCACCACCATGGCAAGATGAAGTGCAGCCTCCCAATTTGCAAGGGGGCTACCAGGCTCCCTCTCCATGGGGGGGTGTCAATGGACCACAGCCTTGGAATATTCAGCAACACAACATGCTATATGGTCGTCAGCTGAGCTTGGGGTCTGCAATCCCACAACCAACAGGGCAGTACATCCAGCAACAGCAGTCAGGTCAAGGAAACAATGACATGTACAGAACAGCTTCTGTTCCAACCCCACCCAGTGATCCATCAGGGCAGAAACCTAATTTTGCACTCCAGGATACAAGTCAGTACATGCAGAACCAGCCTATAGGAGGCAAGTACAGGCAATCAGTAGCTATGCCTTCAACTTCGCCTCCAAAGCCGGTGAATCCAGCTGACAAGCTGTTTGAGGACCTAGTGGATTTGAGGAGTGTGAATGCCAAGTTCAAGGCTGCAGGAATTGTGGGTAGCCTTTCAAGGCCAAGTACAAGCAAGGCAGGCCCTTGAAGTTCAGACAAGTTGTGGGTGAGTCGCAACAGTGGGAGTTAGGTGCATATGAGCATTGAAGTTCTGCTTACTCTCCAAGTCTATTCTTTGTCTCATATCCTTTTTATTTTCATTGCCTCCTGTATCTTTATGAGTAGAACCTCTGCAAGGAATAAGTGTTTGTTTCAAGGTATCCTACCCTTGATTCTGTGTAGGTGAGGGAGGACTGTATAAATATCTTGTGTCTTGATAAAAGTGACGTAATGTGGTGTCGGTTCGCTTGAAAGTTTGGGTAGTAATCACACAACACGTCTCCTTTCTTATGGTCAGTTGGCATGCTGCTGCTCTCTTTGTGGATCTGATTGTTTGTTGATACAAAATAAGACAGTTGTAAGTGAAGTTGATTTCAATGTGAGAAATGGTAGGCAAGAAGGTGACAGCAGGTGTGGATTGATGCATTTTTGTTGATTCTTAGTATTGTTAATGGGTGGGCAACACAGTAATATGGTTCATATTTGGGGTGGGGTTGGGTTAGATCCTTACTCGTGTAATTTTAGAACTACACACTTTTTACACTGGAAATTCCTGCTGTTTTCAGAACCTTTCGAAGGATAAATTGTAACATTTGAAGCTTTCCTGTTGAATTGTTTAGAAAGATGTATACAAATCTTGGTGTCTCATCCTTTGTGATGGGTAAGGCCAATGGGGTGGTGAGGAAAAGCCTCGAAATATAGGACAAGACTTGGGTACCACATGATTTAATCAGAAATGCTCGAGTTTTTGTCAACCCCATTGATCAGCACATTCTGGGTTGGAAAAAGTCCCACAGTGAGGGCATTCCGAATTAAGGGGCCTACTACAAGTCCCATCTTGTACTTTGGGAATGCCCCTTACACATGGGCTTTACATGGTGTAAAGCACAAGGTGAAACATTGAGCGAAGGTTACAATGGACTTGATTTGCAATGTGGCAGATTTTAACAATGCTCACATCTTGGAGATGGGCTATCTTTAAATCTTGCCAGAAAGGTAGATTTCCATCACCTATCTCAAATGGTAAGCTTTGTTTTCTGTGTCAACACTTGGTGATACTAATTACCTTCTTTGTTCCAACATAGAGTTATCATTCTTCATTGTCATCCTATTTTGTTTACATTCCCTTTCTTCTCTCTACACTTGGGCTTCCACAATGGCTTTGGTACCTTCAAGCAATGTTCCATGAGAGTTTGGCAACTAGACTAAGAATTCCAGGAGGTTCAAGAGCTCTCAGCAAGGGGAAAGCATTAACAATATATTCAACTCAAGTGACTTCCAGGTACAAGGAGTCAAACAATCACAATTGTGTGAAAATGGAGGAATTTTTTTAAAGATCTAATGTTCTCAAGACATTGTAAGATAGATCGCAATGCAAATCATGCAAAGACAAGTGGAATATGTAGAATGGTGGATTCAAGAAGATATACAACTACTTTCACAAATGGGCAACAATACGTCATACTAGGATCTTTCTTTAGATGAACATGACAAATTGCACCTCCCACAGCAATTTGTGAAAGAGTTTTATGATAGCACATAAAACCTTTGAAGGTGAATGAGCAATCAATCTACCCTTGCATCTATAAGATCTACAATTCCCAACAGACACAATTTATACACATCAATGTTTGAACACAAATAGCACATCATTGAACCAAAAAATGACTGCAACTAGTCACAAAAGAATTACACCACATGCATCTACTGCTTCAACACAATATTTTACTGAACAACCAAGTAACTACATGGAGTTTGGCTCAATCTTACATTTGTTAATTTGGAATTAGTCAAAACTCTATCCATATTCTATCAGACTCCTTCAAGGAACCTTTTCCAAATGAAAATCAACAACTAATGTTTAGCACACCTTGCTCAACTAGTCAACATTGCTAGGTAGTATTGCTAAAAAAACGTAAAAGAATATTAACAGTTCTTCTAGTAATTGATGTTGTGTACAAAAGTAGCAAAGCCTTGGTGAAATCCTTTGCTAGAAGCCTTGGACTACATTAGTGGTATCCAAGTAACAATGGAAGAGAAACGATCAAAGCAATAAATGTATTTTTCACACGACAAACTTTGGAATATTTCATGGTGAAAAATCAGTTGACAATAGAGTTTTCCTTAAAGTCATCCTGTCTTCGCCCTGTCTTTGGGCCTCTTTTCACCCCCTATCCCCCTCTTCGAGTGAGGTCCGCAAAAGTAAGGAAGTTTTATTAAATTTGGGTGTGAAATGCTGAAACTCAGCATTTAATGCACAAGGTTCCAGGTAATTATAGTAGTTGTACATGTAGGAGCAGTGAAAATATATGTAGCAGCGGTGGAGGCACTCGGGAGGAAAAAGGAAAGATGGGTCAAAACAAGATGAAACTCAGTTTGGCACAAAAAATGGTGCATTTCTGAGTTTGAACACCCCCCCCTTAAGGCCAATGTACTTTTTTCCAGGATGTTTTGGAATCTCACCCGGTTTTGGACCAAACTCAGGGTTCTGGTGCCGTGTTTTCCTGACTTTACGGAAAGCTCTAATATAAAGCTAATAACAAATGGCTGAACTCCTATCCAACCTATCATGAGCAATGTGCCAAACACTCATCACTAACAACAAACAAGTTTTAACAAGAGCTAAAACTTCTAACAATCCACGCAACACTCAAAAAAGAATCACAAAACAACATGTAAAACACACATCATTAAACAAAATTGAATTCAATTGTCATTGCATAGTGATATAAATATAGATGTAAAGATTTTGAAAGATTTTATTCATTAAATTATGTAATATCTAATATGCAAAACATTGGCCAAAAGAAAGACAATACATTCAAAAGCATTATAGAAAGTGGAACACATATAAGCAAATGAGTGAATATTGTCAAATGACACTATCCATGTCTTCAATGAAAATCTATTGAATTTTTTTCATGTTTGCAAACATTATTGAAATTGTATTTGTCAAGTTCTATTGAAATTTCGTCAAATTTTTGAGGTATTTAATAACTAAATGAGGTGTAATCTATTTTTTATTTTTTCTTTCATTTTTTTGCATGTAATTTGTAGGAACACACCTTTCGATTTCAAATTTTTGATCATATGTTTTTATTATCTATCAAATGAAAGCACGGTAAAATAAACGCAAGAATGTGGCATCTTAAAAGCCAATTTAAAAATCAGATAATTTCTTATATAAAAATTTAAATATTTTTTAAATTAATTATGAAATCATTGTGCCTTTATTGACATTATGGTAAGTTGAACACAAGATTTTAAGAACATTAATATAATAAAAATAGATATCAAGTATGTTTTAAACTAATTGGTCAGTATGGCATTCAAAGGTTTATTTTATATCACAAAATATAATGAGATAGACATGTACTAGTTGGGATGTAAATATCATCATATATTCAAAGGTGTCATCAAATATATTTTTACATATATATTTTTGTTAGAACATGCTCAACACATATTTGAAACAAAAGTCCACATTGGAAAATTATAAAATTTATAATTACCTGCATTTTAAAAAACCTATTAAATTTTATTAAAACAATACAAAACTTGAAAATTAATGCACATTAGTGAAGAATTTTCTTATCTTTTATCATTACACAAAAAAATTCAATATACGACAATTTCAGAATGAGATTTCTTGATATTTTATATCTAACTTTATCTTGAGGGGGGGGGGGACACAAGATAATCCAATTATCTATTGTCTCATGCTTACACCCGATTTCACAAACCAACTTTAGCCATAATGGCATTGATGTCAACATTTCAATCTTAAAAAATCATGTCATGTAATAAACATGTAATCATACCCAAAAGAGAAATTAGATCCAACATTGTTTTTTTCATAATTCATAAAAAAATATTTTTCAAGATGCCAAATGCATTCCCCACAATGCTCCTTGCCTTCTTGTGTTGCTAGTTGTTAAATATCTTCAAGATTGCATGTCCTTGCACACACTCCTTGTAAGGAAACATGAGCTATGGAACTAAAGGGATATTTCCCATTAAATATGATTGGATCTAATATTGCATGTTGTTGTGTTGTGGAGCAAAAAATCCTTTTTTAAATGCTTGATTATAAATTTTAGACGTGCATATGTGGCAAATGTCATTAAAGGAGCCTAGTTGTCCAATGCATATATCTACAAACCTCTTTTCATGGTTGAAAATTGCTTGCATTGCCATTGTATACTCTTTTGTTTTGTGACAATAATAATCAAATGCATGCATTTTTTCTTTGGAAATCATGATATGAACATCATCAAAGGCCCCATGCAACGAAGGTAATCTATAAAACTCTTAAAATCCTTCCATCATTTATCCGAGTTCTTGTCCTTGAGGCCATGAAATTTGTTATTTAAAAACCATAGTCACAATGACCACAAATTCACATAAAACCATGCGCACATACGATTTGCTAATTGCAAAGTGTTCACAACAACCGAAACATTCAACACCATGTGCAAGTTTTGTACAATGCACATACTACTTGGATCTTGACAATAATCATGCATCTATAGGTTGAATTTGTTTTTAAATTAGACATTTGGATCTCTTTGATATGTGAAACACTACTACTCTTGTACCAAAGAAGTTTTCAATCCAAGATTGATCATGAAATTGCATCATGTGAGGAATTTGAAAATACCAAGTTGTACTTTTCATTTTCACCTAATCCTCCATACCTTGAGTTTGTAATAGATGCAAATCATTTGGAAATGTTGAAGCACCACAACATTTTATAACACTTGGAAATTTTACTGAGTTTGAAGTTCATTGTTCACAAGTAGAGTATCTTCTCTTCAACAAAGTTCTTGTTCTTTGCTAAAATAAAATGACCAATAATGGTAAGAATTGAGGTATCAAAGCAACTTTCAATGCTAACATCATTGTAATTCTCTTTGAAAATCAATGCAAAGATGCAAGGTAATTATGAAATAGGTTCATTAAAGGTACACAATATAATTGGGTGCATATCCAAACAAGGTTAGGTCTTTAATCAAGTAAAAGATATTGCCATTTTGACAAAGTTAAAGTTTATATAGAGCTTACACAAAAAAATAAAAAATAGTGGAATGTTAAGGTTCAAGGTGATAGGGTGATGAAATTTATATTTAAAAACTCTATTGTTCATATATTTACAAGACCTTACGAAGGTATGTGAAAGGGTTTAGGGTTTTAAAAAGCTTACATATCACAAGGTGTAGAGGTGACATATTTTTACACCTTTTCTTGAAGAGAGATGAAGTACACATAAGATCCTTCCTATTCAAAGATTTAGGAATATGCATAATGACTCTCCTTTTTTTTTTCTTTTTTGGGAGATATTCATTCCATAAAGTGCCCTCCAAATACACTAAGAAATTGTTGTTAGTGCTTTATGTTAGGAGTTGATGTTCAACAATGGACACACACATCCTAGCCTTAGGCCAAATGGGACCAAAAAACACTCCTAGAAGACAACAACTAAAGCCATAAACAATAATATTTCAAAGGTCATATCTCTAGCCCTAATCTTGGCATCAATAATAAACAACAATAAAACAAATTCTAATTAATTTTTGGTTTCACCTTTGTAACCCATTATGTATCGCATCGGTCCTATATATAGGTAGGTGGGTAGGAAAATAGGTACCTACTAGGTAAGTAGATGGTTAATAGTTTATACATAGTTAAGGGCTGCTTTTACTTCCTACCTACTAACAGCCTGCAAAGAGTAGGTAGGTAAGTAGTAAAAATGCAACTGAGGTAACCGCCGTGGTTAGCTCCTAGGGAACTGTAAGGCAACAGAAAACTGTTTCATTACCTTTTCCATCCATCCTTCCATCCATCCTTTGTGGCCGGTGGGTGCTGGTCACTGTTTTTATTTGGTCACTTTTGTGATGTAGCCAAAGTGGCAACCATCCGTAGAAATGTTTAAACAAATTTGGCTACAAGCTAAATATGAGAATAACATTTAGCCTTCTATATTTTTGGCTATTCTTTTAAAACAGTGTAGCGTAATATGGAAAGTTCTCTTAAAATTTGGTCTACTTATGGCTATTAAAAATGTCAAAAAACACTTGATTTTAGCACTTTTACTTTTTAATTTCTCATTTTGGCTATAAATAAATAACCAGCACAAAAAAAGGGTTTTCGGCGCATCTTTCTCTTTGCAACGGGTTCCAAGTTCGTCTCCTTCTTCTCTTCTTCGTCATTGCTTGCCGAATTTTCTATCTCGCTTTCGTTTTTTAGGGTTTGCGGATTTGATCTCAGCAGCGAGATTGTCGTCGCCCAAGAGGTTGTTTGCCCTTTGGGAAAATCTTTTATGGATCTGTTGTATTTTGAATCCCGATTGTGGTATTGTTAGAGACTGAAAAGCTTTCGTGACGATACTGCCTTTTTGCCAGCCTTTTTGTTCTGGGGGGCGGGTGGTAAAGAGATGCGACAGCAGTTACGGAGGCCTGCGCTTCGGGCTTCGCCTGCAAACCATACTGCGTTAGTTTCCCTCCCTCGCTTAGACGATGTCGTTATACCCCCACCACCACCCACACGTTTGATTCCAACTGCGAGCAAGCAGAAGTTTTTGGAGCTTTACTCCACAACTGTAGGCAACAGGAAGAAGAAGAGGAAGCGGAGTAGTGGAGGCGATGATTCTCAGCAGCAACCAGTTGCTGCTGCTGCGTCGGGGACGGACGAGAAGGTGGATGATGATGAAGAGGAGCGAAAGCAGCCCTCTGACGACGCCTCCTGGATCATGCCGACGGATACCAAGATTGCGCTGGAAGTGATGTGTGCTCAGTTCCCTAAAATTGAGAAGGCGAGCGTGCGGCCTTTCGTGTTGAGAACGCAGCTCTACAGTAGTGTTAGGGATCGCACTCTGGTAGATCGAGAGCTTGAGGTTTTGAGGCAGCAACAGGTAGAGCCTTCTTCCTCAGCAGATTCACTCGCTGGTTGTCTCTCTGCTTTCTTTGTGACGGTTCCGTGCGCGGTCTGCTTGATTAGGGTTTTCGTTTCAGTTAGGGTTTGTGTCCTAACACATAATACATGCTATTGTATCTCCGAAAGCATGATACGCATGCTCAAACGATCTATTCAGATTATGAGCCTTCTTCCTCAGCAGATTACTGGGTGTCTCTCTGCTTTCATTGTGATGATTCCATGTGTATTCTGCTTGATTAGGGTTTCATTACAGTCAGGGTTTGTGTCCAAACACATAATACATGCTATTGCATCTTTGAAAGCATGGTAGGCATGCTCAAACGATCTATTCAGATTGTATTTCCACAGCAAAAGCATTTTACAATTCATTGGCAACACAGTAGGGTGCATTAGGTGGAATTTTGAATGATAGTTTTATTCTTTGTTATTCAATGACTTTTTAATCCAACTCTCTCTCTGTGTCTCCTCCTCAAACTAGGCATGGTCTGAAATTATGCCATCAAGTAGCTTGTGCAGCTTGATGTGGATTTTGGGCTTACTGTTTTGCATGTCCAGATTATTGCTTTCCCATTTGTATTGTTATATGTGTCACTTTGTTTTTGAACTCTGCAAATGCCAGCAATCCCTTCTGGATGCTTCCTTAGAAGACTGTTTACACACCATTCACATTCATCTTTCCTCACTTGATTTGAGCTGTTGTCTGCAGGTTGTGCGGACGTTTAAATTAAGTACAGGTCAAGATGACTATGCCATCATGTTCACGGCTGATTACCTGTCACAGATTGAAGCAGCAAAGAAGAGGTTGGACTTGAAAGAATCGTTGTTACCTGAGCTTGAGGTTTTTGATTGGTTTGTAGCTCAAGTGATTCCCTCTTGTTTGGATGTGGGTATTTCCCACTCACATCTCTTGAGCTTGTTGTCACAAGGAGGATCTGTGAAGGACAGCCATGTATCTCTTCTCATGAATGCTGGGCTCTTAGTACGGCAACTTGTGGATGAAACTGCATACTGGTTTTCAATTCCAAATGTTGGTTTCTTGCTGAAGAGCATAAGCAGTGGACGAAAAGAGTTGCTGTCCTTCCTTTCTCGGCGGAGGTATAAAGAGATGCTTCAAGCTCCACTGGAAAAGCATGCTTTACGATACTCACAACTTGGTCTGCGTTTCCATCTACGGGACCTGCTTGGCTTGGGTCAACTTCATGTTGTCCCTTCTCCATCTGGTCCTCTAATACGTGTAGTTCATGACTGAAATCTTCAAGTTATCCTTACTCATTGACTGAAAAAGTTCTGGACCCATCACAGAAGAGATGACCTCTGGTATATTGGGAATGACAATACACCTCACCAACAAAGTCACAGGCAGTCCTGCAAGTTGACTATCAGTCTCTTGTACTAATACACTGCCTTAGCACATGAGGTCAGTCCATTTTCATTTGTCTAATATGAATTGGACCTTGTATTTGGGCAGATTAGCTGCATCTTATGGGTCTACAATTGGGTTTGAAGGATGCCCTTTTAGTGTAGGTTTGAATAAGCTTTCCTGGCCTCCACAGATAATTCTTGCCATCATTGAAAGTAGTTGAATCAAACAAAATTTACCCTTTTATTTGGGCATACAAGGCAAAATAAAGTGCAGAAAATTGTAGGTGCTTCTTCAGCAAGTGTTAACTGCATGTGATCATAGAAAGATAGCAATTGGAGTTTGTGACTTCATGAAAGGAAAATGCTCCATATGGCACAATTGGTTCAGTCTCCATTTATTTGTACACAAGATGACGGTAACAATTTTCATGGAGTTGCTCTTGCTTGCATTGATTTTGTCATGTGTATATGTGCAATGTACCACTAGATTTGCTGTTGTCTCTGGGAGCCAGAATGTGTTGATTCAGTCAATGCACTAGGTGTTGGGTTTTTAGTTCCAACTTTGTCCTTTCTTACTTGGGTTCAGGTTCTTACTCTATTCCTCTTCTGACCACTGCTCAATAGGTACTGTAGTACCTGGGCCAGTTCAAGACTAGTTATATTAGTTTCAGAAATGTTGAAATTTCCGCAACAAGTTGGCAAACCAAACATGAGTGACTACAACTGTAGGGTAAGAGCCCAGGGTGGGAGAAATAAGGGGCATAGGACAAAGGAGTAGCTGAGTCCAGCCTCGCATTTTGGGAATGATTGGGTGTCAATTAGGTTATTGATATCAAAAAAACTCAGTGTTGATTAGGTTATCAATATTTAGTTGGTTATGCATAAAGAGTAGGTAATCAAATAAGTCATTAATAATCACCAATTATCCTATTGGTAATTAGTCAGTTATAAGGTTTTTTTAATTAAATTTATTATTATTATCTTTTTCTGTTTTTCTTGTTTTCTAATCACTAGAATGTGTAGTGTTTGAATATTGATATTGTATCTAGATGATAAACCAGATAAAGTTATTAAAAAAATTTAAAATCCAAGTGATTAAGTTATTAGCAATTATCCCCCCAAAAGAAAATCAGAAAAACCAACTAGTAGGTTATTAATAACCGAGTTGATAACCAGGTCAAAACTCAATAACTGGCCAACACCGGTATGTACTAAAGGTGCATTCACACTCAGTGTTAGGTACTCTAGTGTTGAGTCCACTAACACCATGCTAGTCATTTAGGACTGACACCTACTTACCATGAACATTTTATGTTAAGTTAACATTCACATAATATTAAGCTATTGACCATTTAACATTAGGTGCCACCTAGGATGCCACCTAGATTTTCATTTTTTAACACTGACTTAACATCAAGTGTGAATGCACCATAACAACTAACCATAGACATATAGGTCTTCCTACTACCTGGTAGGTTAAGTACGAAGTGCATCACCACCTAGCCTACTTAGACTTATTTGCTCAAAACCCTCCCCCCTGTCAAGTCAAGCAGCTTCAGCTCTGACACATTGATGCAAGAGCACTCTCCAGTTCAAACACGTGAATTGATTTTCCAAGTGACACACTTTGTTGTTATATAAGAGGGTACTTTGTGATGTTTGTATGTTAAAACATGTAGCTAGGTACTACTAGTCCTTCTCCTTTCATACCCATTCTCTTCACTGCAAAATATTCTTTTAAAACTTGTGCCTTAGAATCTAGATTACAAATACCTCTCTACATGTTGAACATGTGCTTCTTCCTTGTCGGTTACCTAGTTGAATTTTTTAATAATTTTTTTTAGTTTTTTAACACTTTTTTATATTTGCAACTTTTTTTTTAGTTGGAAAATCAAAATTTTGCATCTTGTTTGCACAACAATAATTCTTTTTGACTCATTTCATATCATAAATAGGGCTAGGCTAGCAGCATGGGGGGTGTGTGCTTTGACAAGTAGCATTCATAGGTTGACTAGGTACCTACCCATTAAATCGACCTTCCATTTTACAAATGCTCTTTTGTTTTTACTCTCGTTGTTCACATTATTCACTTGAAAACATTCATTAGGCACTTTGGCGAATGACTTTGTGAACACCATTGGGAGTGTTTTGTGTTTACTCTATTAGTACCAAGGCTGGTTAGGCACTAATTAATTATTTTTGAATTTTCCAAAAATTCTATGAAATACATATTAGCCATGCCTAAAATCTGAAAGAAACTCTCAAGCATACTACCTTCATTATTTAGTGTATTGTCTAATTGTAAAATATTATTATTTTTATTGATGAAAATAAATGACAATGTATATATATATATATTAGGCACCTTGTTGTCAAACCAACCTAGGTACTATGGTATTTAAGAGTGGAAAATGATTTGCCCAATCCATTAAAATAAATGTTCAAAATTGAACAATGAGTCAAAAAACATCATTTTTTTATTATTATTATTTTCAAAAATTCAACTTTAAGCTATAGTTGAAGTGGCAATTGTCCAAAGGAAAATTTAATCATGTATTTAATTAATTTCGGGCTTTTGAAAAATCTAGAATTAATAAATGACCACTTGGAGATTGAAATTTTGGAAAGAAATTTTGATTTGGGGGCCACACAACAATATCTATTAATAATGTTTTGCATTGCAAGATGATCCAACAAATATATGTTTCCAATGTTTTGTTTCAAATTTAACAAAAAACTTGATTCTAACCACCAAGTTTTAAAAGTTGAAAATTAAATTTTTAATCCAAAATCAACTAAATACATTTAAAACCAAATTTGGTTATAAACCAAATATGGAATAAAACACTTAAAGCATGCCCCTCTTTCAACCCCTAAACACTATTATCCACAAAGTAATGAAATTTAATGGAATTCAAGATTAAATGAACAAGGTTTGAAAATATTTATAATTGCAATACAGACAACAATAATAATGATTTAAAATATCTATAATTGTAGGACACACAACAACAACATCCATTGGTTGAAAGTAATCAAGAAAAAAAAAACCCAAGATGAAATTCATATTAACACCAAATTTGGTGTTAATCTAAATTTTAGTCCTCCTTTAAACTCAATGTATTTTTTTCATTGTTTTTTTAGAAATATCACCCCCCTTCTCACCAAACATGGGTATTGGTGTTGTGTTTTTTTTACTTTGTGAATAACTTTATTGTGTTGTGCTTGTCCTTTCTACACATGATGGAAATTCCTCAATAGATTTGAGGGATTTGGGGATGTTGTACAAAGGTTTATTGAATTTCAATATCGCAATGTTTGACATGCTTCACACTTTTAAAGGAAAGATGATCATAAAATAATAGCAATGTCATGATTTGTGATGAAGTGAAGGTGTTATTAGCATTGAAATATTAATGAAACTCATAGCTAACACAATTGAAGTTTAAACCAATGTTGGGTAGGGATCTAATTTTGATAATAACTTTTAGTTCCAATTGTTTTGGGGGGGGGGGGATTAGAATTAAATAATTGGCACTTCTAGTTATTTTGAAAACCTTATACAATGGTGGCTTTCATTAAACAAATAATAAATATTAGATGGTTTCATAGGTGACTTTTTTTCCCCCAATTTTTAAAGTTGTGATTATCTATATAAATTCATTCTTCGATTTTTTGAAAATTATAGTTATTAACTTTAATAAACACCTTGATAATCATAAGGTTCAATTCTTATTTATGATAAGCATCCAACACCAATTTAGAATTTAAACATCTTCATACTTTTACATGGTCCCTCAACATACCAACCACTTACTATAAATGGTTATTTGAAGTCCAAATCCTCCAAACTAATTGTAACGCTAAGAGAAGGATGTTTGTCAAACAAATTTTGAAACTTTCGGAACACTCAATATGAAAAACATCTAAAGAAAAAATATATATCAAAATGAATTTTAGTAGTAGCCAAAAAAATTCAAACTTGTATGAATTTTAATTCAATCTCTACTATAAAAATATGTACCACAAATAATGGGAATGTGTTTTAAAATTTTTTGTGTCTATTTCATAAAACTATAGAAAGGTGTTTGGTTCATTCAATAAGTGTAATGTCAACTTCAAGGGTGGGTTAATGCCCTTTATAGAACCTTTGGTGATCTTTTAAATTTTGGTCTTCATCCACAAATTACTAAGGTGGTAACTTTAACAAAATTGGTAGAACCATCTTTACAAGTCAATACCAACCAAACTCTAGTATTTTGGTTACATAATTTCAAAATTTTATAATTTTAAAATTAAAGTCCAAATTGAGATTTTAAGAATTTATATGGTAACCCTTGGAAAGAGCTTCCAAAAACATATCACTTGTCCCAATTGAAGTTGAGTGATGTCTAAAATCTTCAAAAAATGTAAAGTTTGGTAGTCAATTCAATACAATTGATACATAATTTGATATTGTTTATAAACAATTTAGTAGGAAAACTTTGGTGATTCAACTTTGATTTGAAAAAAATGCAAATTGAACGTTCTAAATGGCCATTTTGTAACCTTTGAAAATAGTTTTTTGACAAGATATTAATTGCATCAATTGAAATTCATTTGCTTTTTTAAATTGTTAAAAGGGTAAAGTTTGATAAGGAATTTTGATAACTATTTTTGGTAAGTATTTTGAAAATTTTCTAATGATTTTTGCTACCTAGTATTTGAAGTTGATTTTTTAAAGTTAATTTTGATTTTTTTTTTTAACACAAAATAATTTAGTTTACATTACCTTTTGTTCTCACAACACATATTGTTGGGATGTGCAATTTATGTCATTATGTTTGTTCAATGCAATCAGTTTTCCAATGGAAAATGTTTGTTATTTTGTGAAAAATTGAATTTGTTTTTGGGGAAAACATGTTTTTCAATGTTAAATATTTTTTTTCAGCAAAAAACACCACCTTTGTGGAATTCCCCCCCTTCCCCCTAAAAAGGTTGGCTATGAATGTTTAAAAGAACAAATAGCAATACATGTGGATAATTTTATTATTGCAAACAACATTCATGACTAGAAGAATTGTAATATACAAATCAAGTCCATGCATGTGTTTGTGATTTTCTTTCATAATGGTTGAATGTGGGTGCCATAATTTTAAATGTGAAGGTTTTAAATAAAATTTGAAGAAGGAAGGTTTTAAATATTCAATTATTTGTTATGAAATCCAAACTTGGCCCTACAATGTTAACCCATTCCAATGTTGTGTAAAATGGATGTGCAAAATGATAACACCATCACATAAGCTTGAAAACACTTGAAAATAGGAACAACTGAAATTGACAATTCAAAGTGCTCTTACTATTTACATTGTAATATCATGAAGATAGTGAAAATTCACAACTATTTCAACATTAGAAGAATATGGTCATGTTATTATATGGTGAAAAAACTAACATAATTTGCCACCCTCAAACCTTAATGTTAATAGTTGATGTTGTTGGAAAGAATCACTTATATGAGATGCAACATTTATTGCACTCAAATAGTCTAGTTCTTGCATTTAGAATGATTCCAATTTCCAATGCTTGCAATGTCAATAACTTGAAACATTTATAGGACATTTAAGGGACCACTTATGGTTTGTTAAAAGCACAAACCATCTTTTTAAAAAATGTATATTTATAATGAACACTTCAAATATCTATCAAAAAAGCAAGAGGAATGAGAATTAACTTACACCAAGGCACATGTTATGAAAAAGGTTGTCATGAAGCTCACTCATTTTGAAACCAAAATCCCAAGCCCCAAAGAGTATTTTTAGTGATGTGTTCCACTTTTGTTCCATTGGACCACACTCGTGCAACATGTCATAGTGATACCATAAGTATCCAAACCAAACCATTCAACCATACTGCAATGATTAACATCCAAAAATCAAATGTAAATACACATGTCATTTATGTTTGTGGAAAATAAAACATCTTCAAAATGCATTGGTAATAATACTAGTTGTTCGCATTATACCAAGATATCCAAACACATACATTAATTCTTTGTGACCTACTACTAAGGCTTACAAACAAAACTTCCAAGAAAAAGATAAAGAAAGTAGCCATTGTAATGCAACATCACAAAAAAGTTGTCAACTAGAATATCTAGAGCTTGATACTTGAAAATAATGACTTTTAAAAAAATTAGTTGAAATTTCAATGAAATCAAATTCTAAAGTTGCAATTACAAAGTTGAAATTCTAGAAATCAAATCCTATAATTCATAATTGAAAATCTAATTTGTGACGAGAAATTCCATGCCATTTGAAAAGTTTGATAATTTTCATGTCATAAATGAGTTTTTTTTATGGTCTTGATCATAAATATGTGGTAAATGACATTTTCACAAACAATCACTTGCAAATGGAATGTGACAATTTTTTTGAGGTTGGTTTATGTTAGATTTTTTAAATTATTTTTATTATTAATGAAATCAAATACTAGGGTAGTTTGAAATGCCAAGACGAGTTTTGTTATATTGTATACATATCAATATACCCATGGTTCCTTTCCTTTTCATTATTTTATTTTTTTTAATTTTTCAAATAATATTAGATAACATTATTTTTATGAAAATAAAAAAATAAAAACCAAAACACCAAAATTTAAACTCAAAATTAAATGGGCTACATTTTCTGGAATTCATTCACAATATACCTTTAGTGGTGGATGGAAAAGTGTCCCAAGGGGGTCATTGTAGTGTGCTTTCACCTTTTAGTTGCACTCAATATTGAAGGTAAATGATGTTAATATCATTCATGAACTCTTGAATTGGAAATTTTCTATCAAGTTCACTTATTAACCCACTTGCAATACATTGGTTTTTAAATAATTAACATCATGGCAAGCAATTGCCCAATCATCTTTAGTGACCATTGAAATCATTTTAATGCACTTGTTTATTTATTTGTAGCATGTAAAAACACTAGTTGAAGCAAATGGCAACATAGTCAATTTGTGTGGTGGGTTAAAAATACCATACTATGGGTAATGCATCATAAGAGGTCCCCACCAAATCCACAAAACTTTGAAATTGGTCATGTGAACTTTAGGATCCACATAGAAAATGTAAAGATGGGTCTAAATGAATTTCACCATTGCAACAAAATCACAAATTAATCACTCCCTACTTTGAGCAAGTTTGTTCAAACTTTGTATTGCTTCCAACATTGGCAACACATATGTTAGTTGTGGCATTATGGATTCCACATCACACTAATCATAATTAATGGAAACAAATAAATTGGTAGAAAGATCATCAAACATTTTGCTTACAATAGATTTATACTCATTTAACATTTAAAAAAAAAGGGCCAACATTGAAATCCATCTTGTCCAAATGTTTTTCAAAAAATTTAAACTCCTTAAATAAATTATCTTAATCAATTTGGTGCTTTCCAAATGTCTATTGGGGGTTTGGTTGTAATAGGTATACATAGAAACAAATAAACTTCCAATTTTTCTACTAGGGTCAAAGATAATAAAGTTTGCACAACTAGACTACATCAATGTGCCATACAATGAAGGGTGAATGCATGGTCGAATGCCTCATTTGTGGTGTCACAATGGTCATTTCTATAAGGTGCATTGTATTTAAATGCTTGTGGTGAATAATATAATTTTGAATTTGCCAATTATAAATTGGTAGTACATTAATGTGATGATTATGAACACATTTGTAAAACTATTTTTGAAAATAATGTATTTGTTAGTAGTGAACTTTTGAAGTTCAAAAATATGGACTAGTTCGTTGATTAGATTGCTAACAAATTGAAAAAATCATCTTAAATTTCAATCCAAATTGTTTATAGTGATTAAGTTTTTTTTGAATAATGAAATAATAAAATTGAGTGTGAACTTTTTCTTTATAACATTAGCCAAATGGTAATTATGGATTTTTGAAAGGCCAAAATTGGACCTCATTTTCAAAAGTCTTTTTGAAATGGATTTTTTTTTGTTGTAATAAACATGATTTAAATATCTCTACTTTGGCCTTCATTCATATGGACTTTATGGGTTTTCTTTTTAGAATTTCTAAATGGAGTCCACCACAATAAATAACACCAATGCTTTTTGATATAGGTTTTGACTTATATTTAAGAGGTTTCATAAGTGACTAAACATTTGGTGATTGAAGATTACAATATTCAAATCTTAGAAATTAACAACCATGCCCATTATGTCCAAATTAACCATTTTTGCAACTTTTGATGCAACTCTCCTTCAAAGCACCATGATAAAGATGACTTGTAGTCACATATTCAACTACAAAGTGATTTAAAGTTGCATATATAATGATGACTTGAGACTAATATTGATTTAGATGAAAATGAGGATGAAAATTGCACTTATATCACCCCTTTTTAATGGTTGGCCAAAAATAGATGAAAATGGTCTTTGTGACTCATGATGTAGTTCATGAGCTTTTAGATACCACATGGCATCTTATTCAATTTGAATTGCAACTATAAATCTTAGTTATAAATATACATTAATTAAATGTGAAATAATTATCATGAGTTGGCAAATGAAATCGAAAGATTTAGTGGTTTAGATTTTTTTCCTTAGTGTTCTTGAATGAACTAAATGTAAATGTGTAAAAAGGTTTAAATGGTTGCTTTAATACATCCCAAGATACAATGTTTGGGATGTTTCATTTTTAAATTCACAAAATTCATGTTGTAATGGACTTTATGATTTTCCTTTAATTTTGGCAATCCTAAAAGTCCTCAAAACTTTCATTCCATCTTGAAATGGTTTTATTACCCTTATTTAGAATTACTTATGACATGTAAATTTTTTGACGATTGATAAATGGATTCATCATCACAACTATGATTATGATTATTCATTTACAAGTTGTTTATATATTGTTATTAAAAAGTCCCCAAGTTGATGCATTTTTTTTTTCAAATAAAAAAAATATTCCTCCTAATTAAATTACAGAAGAATCATATATTTGACACCTTTTTCATAAAATTCAAAAAATAATTAACATGGGACACATTATCATCCAAGGGGTGTACAAAAAATACCATTTTATGTATAAAATGGGCCACTTTATCTTGCAATTACCCCTTGAGGCTTGTAGACTATATAGCATGATTAAACAATCTTTTGTACAAATATTCCTTCTTGCACAATAAACAAATTGTACAATGTGTCATTTCAACATTGAAACTTAAAATTCAACAAACATAAATCATACATTACCTTGAGGTTGGAACATAATTTCCTTGACACAATTACTATAGGTACACTATTATGATCAATTTAGCTTTTAGATTTGAAGATAAAAGTAGTTATAGCAATGTTGTTGTAGTTGAAGGTGGGAAAATGCAATAGGTGTAATGAAGCTTTTGGCAATGTAATTCCTCTCAATGCCATGTTGCATTGATGGTGATGATCCCATGGAAAAATTTGGAATGGAATTAGGTCCAAGGGATGGCAACAAAGGGTTGTAGTCACATAATAAAAGAACAATTTGATGATTTTGGTGTTCATCACATGCAATGATGGATCCAAACCATTAGTGGTAAAGTTGACCTCCTAAGCCTCATGATGGTTAAGGATTTTGATTATTTAAAAAAAAATCACTTAGATTTAACACATGTTTTTCACACATTCATTGTTTTTGCATTTTGGTGATTTTTTACCTCAAAAAAATTGGATAATCATGTTGTTGTATGTGAATGATATTGAAATGAATGAATGTTTGTATGTTCATGGATGTGAAGTAAAAAAACAATGTTAAATTTCCATTGATTCAAAAAAAAAAGATATTATGTTATATTTGCTGCATGAAGTTACGTTCCAACACATCCCATTTTTCCTTAAAATGTGACAAACATTCAAATCGATCCTTTGTAGTTAACATTTAATTTGGTCATCCATGAATATAAAATATAAGGTGGTGTTGTTAATCAAATAATAGGGATGTGACTTAATTAGGGTGGAAATGTTAGATCTTACATGAACTTTGAATTTTAACACCTTGGAAGGAAAGTGGTAATGGAATGGGTGACTTGCCAAAATATAAATTATGTGACCCTTCCTATTTCAACATCACATTATCAAGGTAAACATGGATGTAAGTTGGTAAATTTCATAATGAAACATGTAAATATTCATAAATGATTAGTATGTTGGTATTTTGGTAATCAAGTAGGTAATACACTTGGTGGGTGTTAGGTAGGTAGATATGTAGATAAATGTGGATAATTAGTACATATTAACCACATGATTAGATATGAAACAAGACTATGATGAAAATGTGTTATTTGTTCACATAACATCCATTTTACATGGTGGGTTGATGGGTGTTAGAATTTAATTTGGCCCCAAAATACACCATTGTAAACAACCAACTTTCCAAAAAATGCAACATTTACATATACATCACAAACTTACTAGGTTTCATAGATTCATACAAATTTCATGTGAAATTTGATTTTCATAGGTTCATACAAATATTGCATGAATTTCATGCTACGGTTAATGTGAACCATATTTGTATGTATTCAATATCTTAAATATTCAAATAGATAATAACATTGTTGTTGAATGACATATGTGAATATTCATGTTTAATGCACAAAAATCAAATAGTTTTATGCAAAATTATATCATGATAATTGCATAGATTTAGTTAAAATGTAAATCATATGTATTTCATATCAAAACATCATAAGTAAAAAAAACACATCATTTATATGTAAGTGATATATATGTTTTTATGCCATTTTTACACTTTGAAACCCATAAATTTTATTAAAATTTTATGATATTGAAAATTTGTGATATAGAAGATGAAGGCAAAACCTATATCTATTTATAAAAAAGGTTGTTTGTTGTTTTGTCATGTTGAGATCTTTCAAACCACGACACCTGTTGCCATGCTCTTGGTACCTATGGAAAGCCCTCGATGAATACAAGTGCACCAAGTTGGTTTCATAACGTTTTGACCTATGGTGGAAAAGTTATTGGATATTGAACAAAATTTTCATAATAATTACATTCAAATTTAATCTAAAAATTATAAAAAAATTCAGGCATGCTTTTGGTATTGTTGGGAAGCCCTCAATCAAAAGATTTAATTAAGGTGATTTAGGAAATTTTAAACTTAAGGTTTTGAGTAATTTTTATCATTGAAAATTTAATTAAATGACAAAGAATGATTTTTGAAAGAAAAATTAGTTGAATAATCAATTTGCACTTGGGCCAATGGCACATGTTACATAGAGAGAAGGTTTTTAATGTGGGGTTAAAGCCCTAAGGTGAGGGCATTCCCCAAATAAGGGGGGGGCCTATGATGAGATGATACTTAAGTCTGGCCTTTCATTTTTGAAATGTCCTTCGCATGTGTGTTTTACCCATCATAAAGCATGAGATGAATTTTATTGTGAACATCAATATTCATAGATCACAAGGTGTACTAGGAAGAGTGTTCTTAAGCACACTCATTAAAGGTGGAGGGATCTTACACCCAAGAAGAGGAGTAATTTCCTTCCACTTAACAAATACATGTATTATCCCTTCTCTTTTCTAAGAGGGATATAAGGTGCCTTTCAGTGTTTTTTATTTTCTTCTGGCGAAATCTCTCCATTTGTCAACAAAGAGATTGAAAAGAAGTTGGAATTTTTGTTTCTAGTATAAATTTGACTACTTTTGCTAAATTTTTGGTTAAATTTTGATATTAAAATAAAATAAAATTCGTGCCTTCCAAATGCAACTAGAAAATGTCTAGAAGATGTGCATTAAAATCTACATCACTTCAACTCTACCAACGTCAAAGTTTTTAGTTTAAAAATTTATTCCCAAGTTTCTAACCTAGAACACTATTAATGCTATTTAATTGAAAGTCAGCAAGAGCTGACTACTTGGTAGCAATGGAGATAGTTTATTGTGCAATAAAACATTAAAAAATCTCTATAGAAGTAAAACAAAATAAAATCTCCTTTGGGTCCCATCATCATCCATGGGCACATGGATGGCTTGAGTCTTGAGGTACAATGAAAATCCATTGGGATTTTGCTGCAGGCATATGAGGGCCCCAAAAGCTTTTAATGGCACCGCTCATTACTTAGTTTTACTTCATCTTTGCTGCTAAAATGCTGCTTTTCATGTTGTGCAATTTGAACTCACTCATTACAAAACAAAACAAGAACTGGGTCCTGGCCACTTACATTCAAAAAGTATCTTAAGGCAAAAGAAGAAAAATTATGGAAAACTCAAATATTTCACCATGCAAAAATATAATCTTCAAAAAACCCTCTAAAACAAACCAAAATCCTTCAATATATTATAACTTTATAACTAATCTCAAGTTTGAACACAAGCCAAAATATCATCTTTCAAAAAATCCTCATATATAAAAAAATAGACCTATTATTATTATTATTACCTAGGGGCCAATAAAAATCCCTTAAGCTACTACTATACTCTATAATGAAACTAAGCACGATATCCTTGCCTTGGTAGGCAAGACCCAAAATAAAAGACCAATTCACAAGAGTCTAATGTGGAACCCACTAAATAGCATGGATGTATTAAGAAACACTTAAGGAAAAGCTTGTCAGATTTTTTGCTTTATTGTATTTTGAGAATGGGTCATGTAGTGTAAGATCCTCACTAGGCTGTACAGGTCCTTACATCTTTTGTAAAGGGTACCAGCCCAGGGTGTCATCATATTCTGACAAGGGTTTTTTTTAAAAAAAGTAGGAAAGTAGGGTTTTTAGGGTTCTCGAACCTTCCTAGATTTTGTGTATATGCCCTTCACTTGGCCTAGCAGCCTTAAGATGGGTATCTCAAAATCTCATATAGGCCCTTCTCCTATACATAATATTCGCCATTTTCAATATTACCAACTTATTTGTGAATATAAATAATATAAAATGCTTCTTATTCTTTGAATCAATCTTTCTACCAACAACCAAAGTGTAGGGTAAAGGCCCATTGGTTGGGGGAAGGGTGGTGGGGGGGGGGGGGTTCCCAAAATAAGAGGGCTAGGAAAAGGGGATCTTTGCAAGGTGATACCTAGTTGAATCTAGTCTTGCATTTTGCGAATGTTGTCCACATGTGGCCTTTAGCCATCATAAAACACAAGACAAAGGTCATCATAAATTAAAAACATATGTAGATGTGTACATAGTAGAGGGAGGGATATTTAAGGATCTAAGGTGCCCTCCAAATACATAAAGAAATTTCGATGAGTGCTTTACAAACAAATAACAGCACTAAAAGGGTTTTTTTTTCTTCTTTACATTTGAAAGCACCTCTTCACACATAAGCTTGATTTGTTAGTTGAGAGCACCTTCCAAAGATCACAAGTAGAGCTCACATCATTTGAATAATAAACCATTTTGTGTTTTATGTTTGGGAAGGCTTGCTCCAATGGGTCTCCCCTAATTTTTGCCTCTACACCCTCAGGCTACAACCATCGAATTAGGGGAGGCCTTGGGGAGCAAACCTTTTCCATACATATATACTTGGCCGTCACTTTGTAGTGTTGTTGCAAGACACTTGACTACACCTCAGGTGGCCTTTCTTCCGATAATGGCTTGCACCCATGGGCTTGTTTACCCGACATGAAAATTATAATTGTTAATTAGTTTTCCTTGATTTGGTTAATAATAGTCCTAATAACTCTTTTGACTTAGGATAATAATCCTAATAAAGGTGTGTTCACACTTTGGACAAATAGGGACTCTCGTGTTGAGTCACTTAACACTAGGCTAACCATTTATGACTTAAACCTAGTTATCATGAAAATATTATGTTTAAGCTTAACATTCACTTAACATTAAGCTATAACCCATTCAACATTGGGTGCCACCTAGGATGCCACCTAGATTTTCATGTAACATTGACTTAACATCAAGTGTGAATGCGCCATAATATTAATAAATCCTAAACTTTTGATATAAAATAAAATAAAATAAAATAAAACATTATATTATTGTAACGAAATCCGAGGTGAAGTAAAGATGGATTGTGGAATAAATAAAGTACATTTTGAGCTTTAATGACAAAGTGAAAAAAGTAATTGTCATAGGGGTCTAGACTCCATTAGACTAGCATTGAGAAATGAAAGAGGAGCCAGGCCCATCATCATCATAATACCCATTACCATTAAGCCCCCCCAAGACGATGTCATTAAATGGGTCCCCCCCCCCCAAGTTAAATAAATAACTTAAGTTAGTTACTTAGAATTAATTAAAAAAAGCGCTTTACTCATCAACAACCCTAAACTTACCGTCCGTTAAACCAGCCTTTTGCCAAAAAGCTATATTCAAAGATGATTTATAGCCAAAATGATACATTACAAATTAAAAGTTCTTAAATCATGTGGTTTTTTTAAAGGAGGTTTTCAAAATAGCTAGAATTCGACCAAAATTTAAGAATTTTTTTCAGATTTTTATACATGTTCCAAGTAGGTAAGCAAAGAAAGACACAAAAATGGAAGTTTTTAAAATTTTTACTTCCACATTTGTATTTTTAGCTTGTATAGCCAAAATTGGCTAAATCTTCCATATGGATTGTCACCACTTGGGTTAGGTACAAAACACACACACCAAAAAAAAACACCGGTCAGTTGAGCCAAGGCCTTTTTTTTT
>Ga0116231_10000600_pt1 | contig 65051 bp, 51 predicted proteins | sample S1TSphgellanicum_2_FD_89695 | JGI IMG/M metagenome (GOLD analysis project Ga0116231, IMG submission 89695) | Host-associated microbial communities from peat moss isolated from Minnesota, USA - S1T2_Fd - Sphagnum magellanicum MG | ecosystem: Host-associated > Plants > Peat moss > Unclassified... | reverse complement strand
GGGATCTGCGGGGGGGGGATTTTTAACCCCCCCCCCCCGCCGGCCGCCCTTCTTTTCGCACAAAGGGGGGGGGTCCCTCTCCCCCCCCCCCCCTTTGCCCCCGCGGGCGGTATATTCGCTCCCCCCCCCCCCCCCCCCCCCCCCCACACCAAATCTGGAGACACCCACCAACTCACAGAGATAGGGTTTTTTTCTTTTTTTTTATCCTTCAAATTCCTCAAGTAGGTCCATTGTTGAGGATCCCTCCCATTAACTAGCATTAAATGGTGATTGTCCTCAACAAGCTGTTGCATTTTTACAAAATTGCTTCTAGAAGTGGCAAAACTAAGTAGTGCCTAGGTCAAGGTGTGGCTTTTTAAAAAAAATTTATTCCAAAAATGACAAAAAGATCTTACAAAATTTCTATGTCTTTTCTCTGAATTTTTTTTTTCTCAATTTGTGAAATTTTGTCCCAAAAAAAAACCTTGCACCAAGATTAGTCACTTTATTTGATAAATTGGTTGTACAGCTACAAAAATATTCTAACATGATCTTTAGAATATTTAACCCCCTACAACCTACCTTTAAAAAAAAACAATAACCATTATGTCTAGGTGATTCAAGAATCAAGTAGGACTTCTTCTTTCGATGGTCAAAATTGGTGGGTAGCTTTGGCCCATGCCCAACCATTAACCACATTAATTGAAACCCTAAAGTTCGTTACGTAATCAACATAGTCAACACATGTTGGACCATTCACAACCTTTCGCTTTAGGTTTCCCACTATAGAGGTTTTTGAAATATCAATCCAAGAATGTGTGCTTACTTTAAGGTGCACAACTCAATAAACCCCCTACCCCTTAAAAACAAATGATAGCCCAATAAACACAATGACAAGAAATAAATACAACCCAACAACACAAAGAAGGGATGAACTTTTCATACAACACAATCCCATTTGAGAACCATGACAAGAATTCAAAATCCTTTTCATTGGTTGATGGCAAGGTGTTCCATCACCTATGGGTTATAGGAATGGGAGCTTACCAACACAAACGAGAACTTGCTAAAAATTAGTGGGTGGATGCATGGTAGGGTGGACCAATTTTGGAATAACACATTCCATTTTTCTACCACCTAAATGTGGTTTTAATTATTATATTGTTTTGTATGTTATGAAATTGTTAAATGGAACTCATTTTGAAATTATAGACTTCAATATTTATGTAATGAAATTGATTGGTATACAAAATATATAAAATTATAGGAGCTATGGACTTTTGAAATTGAAAATCAAGGTATGTAAAACTAGCAACAATTAAGTGAATGGACTTTGGTTTGGTTCTATGATGCACCTCAAAAACATTTAAGGAATTGGTTTTAATTTTTAAATGTAATAATGAAATCAAGCTTGAAATGGTTTGATTCATATCTAATGAATTTTATGATTTATGGACTTTTATTTGGTGAAAAATAGGCACATTTTTTCAAAAGTTCATTTCATCTTAAAAAAACATGATTTATTTTGAAATTTTGCAAGTATGTTTTAATTAATGAATTCTACAAGAATAAAATTTTTCATGGAAAAAAGTCTCTTGGAATCAATGCATTATTGCTACCTAATTACCAAAAAAAATTCGAGGCTCAAAAAAAATACAAAGGAAATGGACTTTCAAAATTGTAAAGTCCTACCATTTTTTATCCACCCTACCATGTACTTACCCTAGTTGGAAACCATTCCCACACATGCCACCTTTTGCACACCAAGAAAATTCTTCAAAAAGCTATATCTCCAAATGGGCTTAAAAATTTCAAATGCATAGATCTCTTTTCCAAATGCCCAATAACCCAAAAGTCATTACAATCCAACACCATATGTGACAAATATGAATTTCCCAACAAAGAATCCCAAATTAATTAATTTATCCTTCATGTCACCTCACATTGTGATGTGACTAATGTGAATGACATCACATCATGTCATGAAAGGATTTTTTACTTCACATCATGTCATTTCATGTCACATCACATCGCAATGTGAATGTTTGATCATGGGCACCTAAACATTTTATTTTTTCTTGTCCAATCATTATAACTTGTCACCTCTTGAACCCTTAGATTTGACACTTTTGAAAATTTTGAAAAATAAAAAAGGAGGTTCAAATTGGATTCCTTTTTTTATTTCGATGTGCCCTTGAACCATTCAAACCTCCAAGGTGAACCAAACCTCCAAGGTTCAAAAAAGTACCAAAATTTTCAACACACAATAATGACAATGATGAAGTTTTAACTTCCACTACTCCTTTCCCCCTTCATTTTCATTTTGTTATAGTTATTGTTTTTATTGTAGCAACAACCACAGCTACTGATATTGCTCCAATGATGAAGAAATGACAATAAAAGGAAGAACATCCGCACCCTACCCCTTTGTTCTTGCTAACCAACCAAAAACAATGGCAATGGTGGTGACATTTATTACTACCACTATAGTTGTTGTCCACACCCAAGTCAGTGAGAGAGAGAAAAGGAAAAAGAAGGAGAGAGAAGGGGGGCAAGATAAAAAGAAAAGAAAGAAAGAAAGTGAGGGGGTTAGTTTGTGGCATTGTCTTCCTCCTAATGTTGTTTTTTTTAAATTCTTCTAATTTTAGGATATCTAGCCTTTATTTGGGTTCAATTCCCAAAGGAGTTTCAAGCCAAAAATACATTAAAAAAATCACAATTGTCAAATGAATTTCTTACTTGCAAAAAAAATTAAGAAATGACTTCCTAACTATAATAAAAACAAATCAAAATCAAAATTTGTGAAAACATTGACAACACAATAATTTGTTGTACCAAAATTTCATGCAAAACACAAATAAGCCTCATGTTTAAACAACCTAAATATAGTTACGACACAACTAGATTAGATTTTTGGTGATTCCAAATATAATTCACATGCAAAACCTATAAAAAGATGAACCCAAAACACAAATAAAATCCAAATAACAAGGTGCACAAACCAAACTCAAATCACATAGAAACTTGTAATAATTCATATGTTCTTAAATCTCAAATCACCAAAAGTGATTTGAAAACCCACAACTTGAATTATATCCCAAACATTAAATAGTTTGAACCTCATTCATACATGTATGGTTCCAAACTAAAACACAATCAATTACACCAACCCAACTTATCACTAATTTACTTATAACTTACTTAAATAATTGAACTAACACTCCTAACAACCTACACCTAGTAGTTGTAGGTGTAAAAAGTTAACATGACTAAAAGCTAACATGCTCATAGGTTCAACATTTCAATTTACAATTAAGCTTGGTTGCCCATATTTAGGGTTAAAGTTTAATATAAAGGTGACACATGGTTCCATAACAAAAGATATGGTGAAAGGTACTATTGGGGTTATTAAACAAGGTGTGATTCATACCACCCAAATTGCCATCATCATCTAAAAAAGATTCTTTGAATTTTAATTTGGATACAAGTTTGATCCAATTCACCATTCCATTGTTGTGGGACATGAAGGACATTTGTGGAACCACCAAAGGGCTTCATTGATATTTGGGGGTGGTGGGCACCATCAAGTTAGATGATTTCATCCAAGAATTCAACAATTAATGTGATATGAAACAGATACACAATCCTTAGATATTCACACTTTTCATGGCATGGAAAAGTTTGTTTTAACATTTAAAAGGTTTGCTTATGGATGATTACCATGAATTTAGCCACACCCATGAGGTTGAAATCAAGGAATGGTAAGAATACTAGTCACGAATAATTATGTTTCCATCACCAAGGGTATTGTGGCCCCAAGTGCTACCATGAGTTTGGTACAACAATGATAATTTCTAGTAACCATTTAATTAATGGAAGTGAAAGTGCTTATGGAAATGGAAGTGTTAGCTATACAACTATTGAAAGTGGTGGTACCAATCCTTTCAATAATACACTAGGTCCTTTGTAAACATTTGATTTATTGTGGAATTCTTTTACAAGTTGTGAAGAAATGAACAAAGGGTCTATATATAGAAACTATGTGGTTTATAGGAATTCCAATGTAAACCATATGAAAGCTTGTGGGAGGCTTATGCCACAAATGAAAAGACTAATCACCATGACATAATAAGTCATAGAAAAATAATTTGTTTAATTTTGGTATGGGATTCTAGATAAGGAGCTTCAATGTCAAGTGCATGATGTTATGTTAATCTAGCCCACACAACCCACATTGGCAAATGTGTTCTAGTTCTTGGAATGTATCAAAATGAACATGGTGGAAGAATGTGTGGTCACTCTTGGGTTTAGTAAAGACAACTTGAAGAATTTTTCAATATTGGTGGTTCAATAGCCATGTGGCCAACCAAATAAAGTTACAGAACCAAAGACCAAGGGGGCCAAATAGGAACCAAATGATGCCTCCTCATCATATTCCATTGAATAAAAGGGGGAAAATAAGTGTTGGAGGTGTGATGAACCACATAAAAAACATTATTTCCCTTAATCCCTCTCAAGCCACCAGTGACCACCTCTAACCCTAACTTTAACCAACCATGTTCCCATTGTTATACATATGGACATGATGAAGATCACTATTTCACATTGCATCCAGAATTACAATAGGGCTAGTAAAAGCTTGCCAATGTTAATAAAAACCAAGGTTTTAGTAAAGGTCAAAAAAGGAAAAAGGTGATCAACAAAGGGTCAATGACCAAGTCAATTCCAAACTAGTCCAACACCATGGAGGTGACATTTCTCCACTTGGAGGTTTTAATCACATGCATGGTAGCCCAAATGAAATCTAATGCATTAAAGTTAGGGAAATCAAATGAAAGAAAAAACAACCCATGCTTTAGTTCAAATGTTGACCTTGGATATTTTTGTGGAGTCAAATTTTAGGCCCATTGGCTCTTAATGAAGGGACGTCCAATATTTGAAGAGATTGTGTGTCTAAGGTAGTGACTGGAATCCATCTCAAGGTTTCAAATCCAATCAAAATGCTTTCAATGGTTGCACTAATGACAAGAATTAATATTCAAGTACTGAAACCATGAAACATTAACAAAAAATTGGATCCTTAGCATAGGGAGGCTCAATGTTGAATGTGTTTATCCTAATCATTTGTAGACATAACACTTAACTTTATGTGCGCATTGACTTCTATTGACATGCTAATGATGTCAAGGAAAACACCTAGTTCAAGTGACACACCCCCAAGCTCCTTAATGGACTCAAATGTGAGTCCAAACTAAAAACAACAAAAGAGTAAGGAGTCGGGGCACACTCCTTGGCTCGCAACACTTGAAGGGGTAGAGGGGCATGCTGGAGCTCCAGGATGGAACTAGGAAGAGTGACAAGCATCAACTATTCACACAGACCTGCACAAAACCAACACAAGGTGGTTAATGCATAGTTTGAGCACTTTTGGTGCTAGGACGAGCCACGGGCAAACTCGGACTCACAAGACTCACCACAGCCTGGACTTGGGGCAAGCCACCACCTTCCCCCCTTATAGTATATTATGTGCCTTTCCACGAAGCCCACATCCAAATGGCTTTTTGTCCCGAGACTCCCAAATGGGAGTCTCGAAATTACGAAAGTTGCGAGAGTCTCAACTTTGGGGCCCCATAACTTTGTGTGAAAATTTCCAATTGAGATGAGATCTAAAGCAAAGTTGTAGCCCTGATCAAGAGCTTTTCAACAATATGTCGCACGCCACCTACACACAAGGAAATTGAGTCAATTCCTGGCTTTTAGTGGTCGGGAGTCAAATTGCCAATTTGACTCTCAACCCTTTTTTTGGCCATAACTTATGTTTTAAATGTCCAAATGGGTGATGCGAGCCCATTTTAGACATCTTCGTTTCAATAGCTTTCCAATGATATGAAGAACTTTTCGAACCATTGGGTTTTGACTCTTGCAATCACTTTCTGAACATTTGGGAGTCCATCATGACTCCAACTCCCAACATGAGAGTTCACTTGGGAGTGTGAGGGTTTTTTCCCTCGCACTCTTTTGCACTCCCGGGGCATGAGAATGCGACTCCCAAACTTAGTCTTGGCCCAGACCTTCGCAAGCCCTTTTGCTTTGGTCACGAGCCGAAAGCTAGGGTCGCGACATCAAATTTTGGGGTGTAAGATGAAAGTTTCTATTTTTTTAAATTGAATTACATTACATTTCACAACTTCTTGTCGTATAAATTTAGCAAAGTAATGCTTTCAAGTTTCAACCACTTAATCATAATTTTTTATGAAAAAAAAAAATTGAATTGATAAAAGAGTAACTAATAGTTTATAAAAATACATTTTTTAATAAAATAATTTTATAAGAATTCATTCTTGGATTTAAATTTATTTGGGAAGAACGAGATTTGAACTCACGATTTTTGGCACAAAAGATTAGCATTCTAACTAATTAAACTTATTTTCCAAACATAATAAATCATCATAAATAATTTATCATGATCTTTTCATTAGAATGGCTATACATGTTAGTATAAGTCCAAAAGTCAAAATTATTTCTCCCAATTTCATTCAACTTTTAGAGGGAAGAAAATGACATGAAACCACAAGGTTAATGTGGCTAATAGCCCTACGCAATAGGGGCCTATGGCTTTCTTTGCATCAAAAAGCACTTGGCAATAAAAAGGTTAAGCAACCCATGGCCTTATATGTTTTGGTCACATTATTGCATAATGACATCAAAAGATGTGAATTTAGATTTTTTTTATGGCAAAGCCTTTCAACTTTTATTTACTATGTCAATAGAACCTAGCTCCTTGTGTGGAACTAAGGCACCTAAAACCCATATGGTGCAACATATATATATATTCCTTCATGACATCTTAGGGTTTAGATTGTACCATGACAATATGTAAACCCTATAATCGTTTTTTTTGCTTTGCATTTGCCACTTTCTTATGCTTTCTCCAACTATTTTTTTTCAAACAAAGGCATTAAACATTTTTTGGGGGTCGTAACAATGATGTATAAAGGACCATTATTTTCCACTGAAACATTTGATATCCTTGGTATTCAACTAGCAACAATGTTATGCATCATTGTCATTTTATGTGAAAGTGGGGGAACACCAAGAATGGTGGCCACATCAAATGAAGGTTAATTAAAGTCAAAATTCCCCACAGATATTCCAAAATCAACCAAAAGATAATTTCCAATAATCAATTTTGGTCTATATCACCAAGCCCATTATCCTCATGGAGGCTAGTAACAAGCCACTAGGATTAAGCTTGTTGGATACCAAAATCATTAAGTGGGATATTCCCAAAAATGAAATATGCCTTTTAGAAATGTTTGGAAGCATTAGTTATGGGTTAGTTGTGATTTTACGGTCTAACATCCAAGTTCATAAATATCATTATGTGGAGAGGGAACCACAAACTAAACAAGTCTACATGTGTCATACCATGATGTTGCAAAACATTATCCCAACTTGTTACCAACATTAGTTATATAAGGTCACTGACATACCCTATCAAACAACATCACCTTATTGGGGGTACTGTATTTGGTTAAGATCAAACGCCTATTGATTTGGTTATTTTACGATCGTTGTGCCAAGGTCTTTCGCAAATTGACACATGTCAAGCACCTTTAAACCCTAAATTAGGCTTATTTTGGGAATTGATTTAGATTTTACAATATTTGTAGGCTACACAAATGCACCCATATGCATACTTGTTAAAAAATGTCCCACCATTTGAATAATCTCCACTAGTTGTGTTAATCTAATTACAATAACTTTAGGCTTGGATTGACAAATTAATGTAAAGGTGAATGCTATAACAATTAATTTACATGCCCGTTGGTGCCAATGGATGCGGATTAACCTAGCACCACCATAGGTGATCTAATGAACATATCAATTCATCTCTAGGTCACATGCATGTTTAATGAATAACATACTAAATCCATGACAACAATCATGTTCAGATTGTCATGATGATTGACCACCTTTTATTGTGGTCAATAAGGTTAAACTTCCATGTTCAACAACCCTATCCACATTTTTCAATTTTCCCCTATGACATGCATTTTGTGATGGAGGCCAAGGGATCATTTGGAACTCTAATTCATTTAATGTGGAGGAGCCTAATGCAATGAGATTGATTTAACAATTACAGGAGGTGAAATGCATAAAACAAGATGGCTATTGCATGATCACATTAGATGTTTTGCCTTTAGTTTGAAGGAATTAAATCAATTAAAGGACAAGTGGTCCCAATCATATCAGAAAATGGTAATCCAATTTTCAAGCAACATTATAAGCTTAATGAAGTGGAAAGAACCTTGGTCTAAGCTTAGACAACATATTTGCTAGTTGTTAGATGCTAGTTTGGTAGAATTATTGAAATGTGGATATGCTTTAAAAATAGTGTTGCTAGCCAATAAAGAAAAGTTTGACAATTAGATAAAATATCATTGCATGTGAAAATTATTATCCAATGAACAAGTGAACACACTTTGAGAATATGCCATGCCGTTATTGGAGGATATTTTTGACACCTTTGGGCAGGCTAGCCAAAGTTTTTAGCACCTTAAACTTGTGGTTTGGTTTCCATTAAAGGAGGGTGACAAGGACAAGATAACATTTTGGGGGATAAATCATGATGGGAAGGATTGTTTGTTATACCAATGGAAATTTTTGCCCTTTGGTTTGAAAAATACCCTTGCAAAATTCCAAAAGATCATGGATTGGGTGTTAGTAGGTTTTGGTTTTGCCAAGTGTTAAATAAATGATATCATGTAGTCATCGATTTGGCACTATGGGATCATATGAAAACCTAAAAGGTGTTTAGGAAGCCTAGGGAACATAACCTCAAGCTTCTTATAGGCAAATATTGATTTTTCCACACTTACGTGCAATGTTGAAACATATGATTTATCTAAGTGGGTTGGTGGTTTAAAAGGCCAAGGTTGAAGCCATTTCATAAGTTCCCTAACCATTGGATGTTAGTCAATTGTGGACAGTTTTGGGCTTGTGTCACTATTTTCATCAATTTATCAAAAAAAATAACATCACCAAACCTTTGACTCAATTAATGAGGATTAACCAAAAGTACATTTATGGTGAAACACATGAGTAAAAATGGTAGGAATTGAAGGATTAGTTCACTTTTATGCCCATTTAATTTGCAACAATCCATTTGGGGGCAACCTTTTTAATTATATACAAATTGAAACACTCCAAGGCCTAGGGTTAGGAGCATGACATTCACCCAACTTGACAATGATGGTTCAAAGTTTGTGACTTGGCTTATGCTAATTGGTCCTACGATAAGACGAAGGCAAAATATAGTTCATATGAAGGGGAATGTTTCACAATTGTTTAAGTTGTTTCATTGTTCTAATGTTATCTTTACAATAGTTTGTTCACATTAGTTACAGATCACCATCCACTCAAGTTTTTGTTCAAATTAAATTGTTTCACAAGAAAGTTAGCTAGGTGGGTCATTATCTTATAGGAATACGATTTTGACATATTTCATCAAACTAGTAGGATTAATCAAAACATTAATGGATTAAATTGAAATCCAAATTCCAATGAGGAGGATACCATTAGGGCTCAAAGGCCTTAGGATGGCATGCCTTTACATAATTATGCACCTTTTTGGGGTGTTTTAGGGATGGACCTCATATTAACATGGATAATAGGGGTTTTCAAGATGTGGACATTGAATTAAAGGGCAATAACCTTAGACACACATGAAAATGCTATTACATATTTACAAGTAGGTGAAGTTTTGGTTGAATTAACACCTAAAGAATGTGATCAAGTTATGCATAAGGCTAAGCGATTCAAGTGAGACTACAATTCCTTTTCACAAGTGTGGATGTATGAACAAGTGCAGGTTATGCTTTGCTTCGAATAATGTGAAGCCTCGTGTAATATGCTCATGAACAATTAGACCATTTTAGGGTTTGATGGACCTACAATTTGTTCCAAGTACAGTATTGGTGGTGGGGATGCAATTACAAGTTCAACAATTTATTTCTTAATGTGTGATGTTTGACCAAATGTGGGTGTCATTCAACACACTTGCACTTCATCTACAACCTTTGCCCATCATGGAGTTTGGATTTTGTCAACCCATTGAATTTGATAATGCAACATAACCAGTATGTTTTGGTTATGATCAAACAATTTTTGAAATGACTAAAGTTGGTGACATCATTGAATTGTAGTAGTGAACATGCTACCTATGTTTTTTTGGATAATGTATTCATTAAGTTTGGGGCTCTGATCAAAGTATTAATGACCAAAATACAAAATTATATTATGAATTCCAAGAGTTATGAATGAATACATTAATTGATCATTGCACAACTTCATGATATCATGTTGAAATAGATGGGTTAGTTGAATGGATGGTGCAAATGGTGAAATGATGTTTGTAAAAGTATGGGTTCCAAAAGGGCCATATTAAAGATTAGGATTTGCCAATATTATTGTTAGCTATGGGATTATAAGTTTACTTAACAAGTTTTTTTTACATCTCTTTCACCATATTTTCTATTGTTTAATCATGAGTTTGAGTTATCGGCTTCAATATAAAAAGATACCATGGTAATAATAAAGTTAGATGATCCAAATGTGTGGTTTTAGGCATGTGATAATGACCAACCTTGTTTTGATGTGTAATGCCAATGCCTATGGAAAATCTAGCAATTGTTTAACATCATGAAACATTACATTACACCACTATTTGTGGAGGTGGTTATCAACCTTGAGTTCGTAAACAACACAAACTACATTGGATCACTAAAAGAAATTTGAAAATCAATGACTAAATTTGTGACTCATTTATAGTTGTCATGGACACATGCAATTAAAAATAACCTAGTTGTTTTGGACAAGTGCCATAAAACAATTAGTTGCAAAAGACATGACATGGCCATGAAATTGAAAGTGTAATCACAAACCTTACAACTAGGCCAAAAATTTTCATCCATTGCCATGGATGATCTTTAATATGATGTGGAACCCCAATTTGCAACTACATTTACGACTACATTTGGGATAGTCACATGCTACCAAATGTGCCATTGATGGGTGGTTAGGATTTAACCACATCGTAATTTAAAGACCTAATGGCCATAAAACATGTGGCAATTTTCCATTTATTCAAAAAAGATATATTATATATAATAATTAAGTATTAAAACTAAATTATTAAATATTATAATTTTAAAAATTAAAAATTATATTTAAAAATTAAAATTAAAGTAATTAATTATCATAATTATAATAATTAATTATTTTAATTAATTAATTATAATCTATCCTAGGTAAACTATAATAGGCAACCTATTATAGGCTAGGTTAGGGTAGAATAGGTTAGCTAGTATAGCTAAGTAGGTAGGTAGGATCCTATTTATTTTGTTGGGGACAAGCTTTTTGATTGGCTCATCCCAAATGGCACATGCACTATGTTTATAGTACATACCATAAATCTAGGCCATTCCTTCACCTACTTATATACTTTACAAGTTTGAAATTGTAGACAAAAAAAAATGCAACAATTCTAATGAAAGGGAAATACTACAACACTACAACATATCCACAAAATAAAATACCTCTTGTTTAACTTATAACCTACCTACCTACTACCTACTACCTACTAGTACCTATCCTATTTATGGCATATTAACTAGGTTACATACCTACTATCTACTACCTAGCCTACCTAATAAATTAATTACCTACCCTACATTTAATAAATTAATTGTTTGAAATAACTAATTATTTTTTATCAATTAGTACAAAAAATTATGACATATCATACAATAAACTAATAAACCTACCTATTACCTATCCTACTTATTGCCTATTACCTAATTTAACAATTAATTAATGACTTAGCCTACCAACTACTTACTTAGCTTACTTAACTTAACTAGGTCTAACCTTCATAGCCTAGCTTATTAACTACACCTAACAAACTAGCCTACTATTACCCATATATAACTTAGGCCAATTAATTAAGTATGCAAGCTAGGCTAGGCTAGGCTAGGCTACCAATGTACATAGGCCTACTTAGTTTAATGTAACCTATTAAACTTAGTTAGCTTAGTTTACCAACTAAGTTATAATAACCTTTTCTAGCAAACTATTAGCTATTAAATATTATATTATGGAAGATCCATGGATAGTTACAAAGAAGACCCATGGATGGGTACATTAAAGAGATAATAGTCCAATTGAAATAACAAAGTTTGCCATATGTGGTCTATGTTTTTTTGTTCATGTGGTAGAATATACTATTGCAATTGAAAAACCTTTCATTTATAGTTATAAAAACAACTACATTATCATCTATCGATGAATGCAATCAAAATTGGATGACATTGTTCACTTTTCATCTACATTTTCAATGAAAATCATATTAGTCATAAGTTGTAGTTGCATCTACAACTAGAATTTGGTTCAACCCTTCCTATAGTTGCATATGCGACTATAACAAGTTGCAACTGCATGGACATGTAAGACTAACACATTGCTAGTTGTAAAATTAGTTGGTTTGAACATTAGTCACATAATAGTCACAAAAATATGGCTAGAATGGACAACATTTCTTCTAGTGGATGTGATTGTAAGGGGTGTTATTTTGCATGTGAATATGGTTTTACCTCTTGAAATGTTGGTGTTAGAAGGCCAAGATGGTTAAGCATGAAAATATCACATGCATAACTATGGATTGTGTCATTTTCCTGATGTGAAATGGTTAAATTGACATGTTGTTAATGGTCATCCTTCTTGGCCTCCAAGGTATGTCATTTCATGCAATCTTCAAGGGTCGCCACTATGTTGATTTATGATCAGTGTTCCCAAGGATGGCATATGGAATATCTTACGCCCCTAAAAGAGGTATTGTTTGAAAAATGGTTTTACTTTTGGTGCACCAAGGAGATTGTAAGCCTAGGTACCTATTCCTATGGTTACATAAGAAGACTATCCTAATTTTTTTTCTTTATGATGATTCACAATTGATTACGGATTTGAGGGGATTATAGCTAGGAGATTAGTGATGGGGCTCACATTTGCACCTCAACTATTGATCCTTTCATCTTAAAAAAACTGAAGTGTCCATACATGGTGGATTTCATAACAAGTGTTATATGTTGTTATTTGGATCAAGGGAACATTAGCCCCAAATAGGGGGATGGTAGATATCATGCGCTAATTAAATTGTTTTAATGTTGTTTTGTGAGGTGTGTGAATAACAATAGGTGTAGGTGCCAATATGATAACATATGACAAATGCTTATATTAGTAGTCTAAACCAGAATTGATTAGCCATGTAAACCTTAAAACCATCAACTTGAGAAATTGAAAATCTAAAAAATTAGACTTAACCCTAAAACCAAAATGTTTTTGTTTTAAAAATATGCTTAAACCTTTAAAACCTGAAATCAAGGTGTCATCTTTTTTACGAAAAGCACTAAACTTAAACCTAATGATTCTTCTTTAAAAAAAACCCCAACCCAATTGACATTAATTTTTTCATAGTGGGTTGGAAAATAGTGAGATGAACATAGAAACCCTTTTGCTATCATTTGACCAAATTAATTATAATTGGATAATGGGTGAGCAAAAGACATGGAACCATACCCTTCGTAATTTATATGGAATATGTGTGTTCACCCTTTCATGGAACATGTATCTAAGCCTAATAGGTTCTACAAGTCAACCACACACATGGAAATTAACAATATGGGATGATAATGAACTAGAAAACTTCATGGAAACTTGGATTGGGGAACTTCCTCAAAGAACATTGGATGAATTTTTTAAAAAGTGATAGAATATAGACATATGAACTATGAACCCATGGAACAAATCAAAATATAAGAACAAATAAACATAGAATATTCAAACAAATAAACGTCAATGTACCAAATACATACAACATGATGCATAAACAATTACAAGTTGAGATTAAGTGAACAACAAATGAGGAAACAAAAAAAGATTGTTTTAAGAAAAAAACCTAAAGGTCTAAGTTCTAAGTTCAAAATTGTAGTTTGACAACAATCCAAAGTCTAGACTCTAAATTTTAGACTTGAGAATTGCACAAGGTGAAAGGGAGGCCAAGGGAGTGCATGTAAAGGAGTGACAAGTTAGAAAAGAAAAATGTGAAAAGAATAGGGAACACAAGCATGCACTTGAAAGAATGACAAACAAAGTTGGGAAGGAAGAGCGCAATTAAAGTTAAGCCAAAAAGGAAAAATGCAAGTAAAGCCAAATAGAAAAAATGTGAATAGAGGCGAAAAAGAAAAGTACATTTGCTAAGTATAATCAATAAGGAAAACCATAAGTAAAGTAGAACCAAAAAGGAAAAGTATGAATAGACTAAAGTTGGGAAGGAAAAACATGCACAAATTCAAGTTGGGAAGGAAGAACACAAGTTGGAAGAAAAATGAAACTGTAGCAAAAAACCACACAAAGCTTCAATGTAGATAAAACACAAAACATCTCATGTGTAAAGTGGGGCCAAGTGAAAATGTCGGCCTTTCTATGTTTGTGAAGGCACCTTTCCACCTTCTACAAGAGATGCCACCATGAATCTAAATCTAAAATCTTTGGATTCTTTCAAAAACATTTGAATCCTTAATTTAGAAACTTATAACTCTAATCTAAAACTTATTTTTAGACTTAGCAACCATCATATACACCCTAAGTCTTAGGTCCTACAAACAACCTAAAATAGGCATTTAATTCCTATCACCTTGTACTTAAAAACCAACCTTGGGTATTTTTCATTACCTTGCTTGACCAACCCAAAAGAATTTTTTTCTACCTTTTCAACTCATACATGTTCAATTGAATATTGGACACCTTGAATTTCCATTCTTAAATATGTTCAATAACACCACATTCATAATAATGTAATGATTATATGGTAAAGCCCCATGGTGAGGGCATTCTTGAAATAAGGGGACCTAGGATGAGGCAATGCCTTGTCCATTTATGCATTTTGGGAATGTCCCCACTTCACCCATTATAAAGCACAAGACAAACATTATGATGAACCTAAACATGTGTAGATCACAAGGTGTCGGTGGGGGAAGGTTCTTGCACCTATCTTTCAAAGGGGAAAGATTTTAAACCTTATATGGAGGGAAGGATCTTATAACAATACTTAGTGTAAACATTTCCCTCTCTTAAGGAATAAATGTTATATCCTTTTTTTAAAAAGATGGTTATTGACGGATATAAAGTACTTTCCAAATACAATAGGAATTTTTTCAAGGTAATGTCAAAGGATGAGTCAATGCAAGTGTAGGTTCAACAATTTGGTTCTTAGTGTGTGGTGTGTGACTAAATGTGGGTGTCATTTAATGCACCTACATTTCAATTTACAACCATTGCCCATCACGAGGCTTGGTTATTGATGGAATTTAGATTTTGGTGATTCATTGAGTTTAATAATGTGAGACAATTGATATTTTTTGGTTATAATTAAGCACTTTTTGAAATGGTTAAAGTTGGTGCCATTGTTAGATCATGGCAATAAAGGAACTACGTATGCAATTCTAGACATAGTGTTAAAAAAAATTTGGCGCCCTTGGAACCAAAATACTCATTAACCAAAATACAAAATTTTGTGGGAAATTCCATATGTGTGTAAAAACTCTAATTGATCATTGTTTAATTTCTTGAAACCATTATAAGGCAAATGACTTAGTTGAACAAATGGTGTAGACAATGAAATTAAGTGTGTACATATGGCCTTCAAAAGGGCCATATTAAATATCAAAATTTATAATGACCATGGTTAGTTCTAGGGTATACATTTAATTAGCAAGTTTTTATTACATCATTTTCAACATATTTTCTATTATTTGGCCATGAACTAATTCAACCTCAATTTGATAAAATATGGTAGTAATGAACTTGGATGATTTGAATGTGTGGTTTCAAACATGTGAACAACAAACACTTTTGTTCCAATGTATAATGCCAATGGCTATGGAAAATTTGACAATTACTTCGCATTGAGATATGTTGTGTTATGCCATTATTTGAGGAGGTGGTTGTTGACCTTGAATTTGTAGATTTGAGCCACCTAAAAATTATGTGCATCTACAATATATGATATTGATTACATTGGATGTGATTGTGGGATGTGTTATTTTACATGTGTGGAAAGTGTTACTTTGCTAAATGTTGCTGTCCAAAGGTTAAGATGGTCAAACATGGAAGGACCATGCGTAATTATGCACTACGTCATCTTCTTAATGTGGATGGCCAAATTTACTCATTTTTTGTTGTTGTCCTTGTTGGCTTATGATGTATGTTGTGATGGCAATTTTCAAGGGCAAACATTATGTTGATTTAAGGTTGAAGTTCTAATGGATGGCATATGGGATGTTTTACACCTCTATTGGAAGAAATATTGGTCAAAACATGGTTTTTTCCTAGGTGCACAATATAAATTAGAATACTTATGTAATTAGATAGTAAATAATATTTCAAATTCTTCCTCATGATGATTATAATTAGCTAAAGATTTGGAGGATTGTAATTAAGTGGTTAACAATGGGGCTCACATTTGCACTTGACCTATTGATCTTCTCACTTTAGAACTAAGGTGTTCATTTTTGGTTGATTCATAAAGAAAATTTCCTATGTTGTTATGTGGCTCAAGGGGACTTTAGTTCCAAATAGGGAAACAATTTGAATGTGATATGTCATTTAAGGTGGTTTATTATCACAAATTTAGCATGTGACAAATTAATAATTAAAATTGTGCAAAGTTCATTCATTCATAAGTTTATACATTCTACACATGATTACACCTTTACACAGCGCAATTCCACCCTCGATTCACAGGGTGGAGGCACTGACAGAATTAATAATGAAAATCATGCAAAGAATTAATAATAATATAAACACACCTTGAGACAAGGCATGGTTAACTTTGTGGTGGATGCTGCTTTTGCATGGAAGCCAAAAGCCCTTCCAGAAGACAATAGCTTCTGGGTGTATGGCACGACCATCACTGTTTCTGGCGGGAGGTATTCGACCACTATGACCTTACAAAAGTTACAAGAGCAAACTATCCACAACAAACTTGCAAGGGTTCTAAGCCTACAATGATCTGAAGCCATTACTAGTATGATGATCTTGCACATTCACTCCCAAGCAAAGAATAAGTTTCCTGTAGGACTCCAAATCCTTACAACTCAGAGAAGGACTTACTAAAACAAAATGAATACAATGAGTGAAGAGGACTTACTTGTGAAAGAGAGTAGCAATTGAGAGGAAGAAGACAGCTTTTCTTCTTATGTAACAGTGCAAAACAAATGCTGGAAATGAATTCAATGAACAAGATGAAGCTCAACATAGAGAGAGAGAGAGAGAGAGAGAGAGAGTACTGTGATTGTCAGCTGAGAATGTTGTGGAGTTACAAGAGATGTTTCCTAACAATTCTAAATAGCAAGATCTTGCATAAGCACTCTGGATTATGGGAGAGCTTGAAATTTCTCAATTCTCTGGTTCTTGCATCTGTCAAGAAAGTAGCAGTTGACAGGAAGCTTTGGCACAGTTGCAAACTCTAGAAATATATAATTGAACAAGATGAAGCTCAGCATAGAAAGAGACCATGACAAACAATTCCAGGTAGAAATCAAGATGCAAAACTTCAGCCACAAAGGAAAACTACCTGAGGCCAACAATTGGCTTTTAGCTTTGCATTTTGTAGTTACACTCAACCCTGAAACAGACAACAAATTTCCCTATCACAATCTCAATGAACAACACCAGCAAAACACGTCGATCAAGAACAAACAAGTGAATACTTGGCAAAGCTCTTCTCTGATATTGGACATAGCTGATAATGCCTATGAGTTAGTTGCAAGTTTTACTGGGAAGAATCCTTTAAATCCTTAATGCCGAGCCACTACCAGTTGCAGTTCAGACTCGTCTTCAATAAAAAGAGATGGTGTATATATCGCTGGCATTTCCCCATTCCTGCTCGTCCAACACACCAGACTCTTGCTGTGAAGAGAAAATTGGCAACAACAACAACACATCACGGGCAACTTACAGATTGAATTTGGACATCCAGAACTGAATTGTGTGCTTCGACTAAAGCAGGTTCCTGAATCGGGTAAGCAGATTGATTGTGAAAAAATCAGAACTGGAGCGATTTGGCGCCTCAAAGGCGTAGTTGTGATTATCAATGTCAGAAAGCATGACATACGTTGTGACATTTGGTGATGCGACGAAGGATTGATTTCCTTTTTCATATCAGAAAGCACAACATTTTGAGATTGCGAGGAAGGAAGGAATTTTTCTTGAACAGTTGTTTCTCAGCTACAACTTTTAGAATTCGTCGTCGGGGTCCCACAAACAATGATCAAAAGCAATAACAGAACAACGGCAATTCCCCATTCTGCTCCGTTGCTTTCCCTATAGGGGACCTTGCCCCTGGAGTCTCTAGTCCCTCTCTCTTCTGTCCCTGGCGATGGCGGAAACCGTTGCCCTTGTGCGCGGCGCTGCCCCTCATCTTCCTCTTTCGTCCGCCTGTTCACGTCTTCGGCATCGGAAATTCTCCGACTCCATGTAGGCTCGGTCGCTTGTTCTCTCTCTCTCTCTCTCTCTCCTTGTTTTTCGCTCGTTGTTTTGGTGCGGAATTTGGAAGAAAGGCCATGCCTTTGGTTATACTTTGAAACACTACTGGAGGCAGGAGGATTTTGAGAGAAGCTGGAAATATGGACAGCGACAAGGACGAGGCAGCTAAATGCTTGCGGATCGGAAAGGCAGCCATAGAGGCAGGTGACAAGCAACGTGCTCTTAGGTTCCTCTCAATGGCAAAGCGATTGTATCCCAATCCTCAAGTGGACAGATTGATCTCAAGCTCGTATGAGGAGAGAGGAGGGAAGCAGCAGCAGCAGCAGCAGCAGCAGCAGGCAGCCGACAACCGACAACGACATGGAAGCAGATGGCGGAGCTGGTGTGGAGATATGTGAAGGTCGGGACACAGAGAACAGAATGGATCCATGAATGGGAAGAAACGTGATCAGCAGAACGGTTTTCAAGACTCCAGTGGAGCTTCAACAGCGCACACAGATCATCAGAAGCATTCAGAGCACGAAAGACTTTGATCAGATATTGGGGTTGGAGAAAGGGTGCACAGAGGATGATGTTCGAAAGGCATATAGGAAGCTTTCCTTAAGGGTTCACCCTGACAAGAACAAAGCTCCAGGTGCGGAGGAGGCTTTCAAAGCAGTTTCAAAAGCGAGTCAGAGCTCTCAGCGCATGCGGCAGTGGCAGCATGAAGAATGACCTCTCAATTATTCCAATTGCTAGAATCCTTCATCACTTTAGGAATTCAAATAGCTTTAGTAATCTCTGTGCAGGTTCTCATTTACCTCTAGAAACAAAGTTTGTTGTTTCTTCCTTGATCAAGCTCCAAGTTGTGTACACTGCTTTTGCAAGCTAAAACCCTGGCCTTTTGTCTTTGAGCAATCCTTGCCTCTGTTGCTGTTATGTGATTGCACTGAGGGAGACATGTTGGTGGAATTTTTTTTATCATTTCCATTTCTCATTCTTAGGAACATTGTCTCTGGGTGACAATTCTCCAACTTTCAAAGTTTCTCTTGTCTTATCTTCAGCACTTGGCTATTCTGTGTTCCATCTTTCTCATGAAAAGTTGCAACACTTGCATTTTTTGCAGTTCAGAACTCTCTTTTTTGTGCCATGAGGAACCCAGGAAACCTGAGAATGTATAGGAAATGTATCTCTTCTCTTTGATTGCTTACTCTTGTGCTTGTGCATGTTGTATGTGTGTTTGTGTCTGTGTCTGCACATATTCGTCTTTCTGAAAACTGTGAGCCCCTGTGTTTTTGGTGCATATGCGATTCTGTAAAAGGCAGAGTGAAGACTCAATTCAGAGTTACTACTAGCTCAAGGGATCAGGGGAGGAGGCACAGAGCTCATCATCATGCGCAGTAGTAGCAAGAAGGCAATGACCTGCCCTCCTCTTGTAGATTTCACATTCACATACATCTCGGCCTTGTTTTGCCTTGGAATTTGTCTGGTGACAATTGTAGTGGATTTTGCTTCTGTGATGCTCGTTTTCTATCAGTACACACATTTGCAGAAATGTACACTCATGGTTGCTTGACATCAAACACCATATTTCTGCCGATACAGAGGCACTTGCAACCCTGCACAGGTTGGTTTCTTGAGCATGGAGTTTTTCTTGACCCAAATCCAGGTATGGAAAACTCCACTGCATATACTTGGCAAAGTCATTACTTATCTTTGGTGATGATTGCTGGCTACACGAACAGTCATGTCACAACACACTTAAGCCGCACTCATTTGTATTGTGATTGCTAGTTGGAATTGCAGAAGCAACACTGGACATGATGACATGACACTCAACAAGCTCTCTCCCCTTCAGACCTTCAACAGCACCAACAGACATGACATGACCCTCAGCAAGCTCTCTCCCTTCAGACCTTCAACAGCACCAACAGACATGACATGACCCTCAGCAAGCTCTCTCCCCTTCAGACCTTCAACAACAGATCTATTCTCATGAAAGAGCAAGCCGCAAGCCGCATTCCACATTCTCTTCTCTTCCCGTAATTCTCTGGCTTGTTACTGAACCCCGAGAGCATAAGAGAACGAGAGAGAGAGAAAGAGAGAGCATGCCACAGAGATCACCTCCGTGTGTGGGCACGCTCAGGTGTTTACTGACTCGTGGCGGATGCTGCGAGTGCATGCGATTTATCTCTGACACGTTGTGCGTGGCCACGAGAACCTTTTTCCATATCCGGTGACACGCAACACAGTTCCATACGTAGTTTGCAAAAGTTGTCCTTGATTGCAGCAATTCACGCAGCGCCCGAATTTCAATGAGTTTGTTCTATCGTAGCGCAACGTCGTTGTCGTCAATTGTGCAGAATCGAAGTCGCAGCAGCATCTGTTGGAAAACAATAATGGCTACAGAAGAGGAGCAGCAAGAGCAGCAGCGGAAGCAAAAGGGTTTCTTCCTACAACAATGGCTTGCAGACCGAGTGCAACAGGGGAACAGGGAGTTGGAGTCGCAATTGCACTTGCTGCTGCAGCAATTTTCGCACGTTCAACAATCTCAGGCAGGAGGGAAGAAGACGAAGAACAACAACAACAAAGTATCTTTCGGGAGCTTGAACACAATGGGAGCTGCACTTGCTGGGCATGGAAGAAGGCATAACAGAGGAAGACAGCAGCAGGGTGGATTTGCTAGTCTCAGTGCTAGTGGGATTGAACCCAAAGTCAAGGTAGTGATCTCCCCCTCCACATCTTTGCTTCATCTCTGAACATAGTCTTTCAGAACTGTTCTGGATTTGCAGCTATGTAATGCACTTGGTGAAGTGTGTCAAAAGTGGTTTTTTACCCTCCCAGAAACTCTGTTGGACAATTCTCCACCCAAAAAATTGTTTCTTTGTGGAGCTGGGCAGGAAGAGGTTCAAGAGCTGAAGGATAACTTGGTCCAGAAGGCAGAGGGACTGGAGGTCAAAGCAGAGAAGATGCGAGTGCCAGTGCCTGAGACCAAATTTCCTTTGATTGGCCCAGTGCCAAGTCTGGTTCTCAAACAGGTATGAAAAATGCACATGCCACATAATAACATCATCAATAACACACGGCACATTATGTTATTGCCAAACAATATAACAATCATCATCAGCCAATTGAATAATCAGTGAGAAAGAAAGCTGCAAAAGGTGTAAATTGGAAATTGTCAGCAGGTCAGAGAACTTGGTATTCTTCTCAGAGAAGCATTTTGAAGACAAGGCGCTGAATCTCCTTCAATCGTTGCTGTGTCCAACCTCCTTCCAATTCCATTTTTCTTTCATGATGAGTCTTTGCCAGAGATGATAGATGAAGAGATTATATGTAATGAGATTTTAGACCCAATGTTGAATACAATCAACCTTGCCAGGTATGAGGGGAAAAAAAGACTATGAATTTGCTAGATGGAATTCTTTGCTTGAATTTTTGCTGGAGAGGAGGTTTTCCAGGTCAAAGCTGTTGATCAGATACAAATTGAGCTTGAAGAGAGTTCAATTTAGATTGAAGAAGCAACGGTTAACACAGCATGGATTGAGGATGCCAATGCGGATTACCACACATTACATCATTGGATACATGGCATGTTAGATCTTAACATGTGTTTTTGTTGTTGTTTAGATTGTGTCCATGCATATTGAGTGACTCATGTAATACTACTACTTTGCACCCTGTTTTTGTGGTCTAGCTGCTATGCGGGATAATAGCTGGTGGAATTGCCGGAACAGCAATTGTTCCATTTGAAATTGTGAAAACACGTGTACTGGCTGGTCAAGGTGGCCATACTACTGCACAAGTTGTGAATCAAGTGGTCCATGTAGAAGGGGCTGGAAGTGTTATGAAGGGGGGTGTAGTCATCGGCATCGTACGCCAGGCTCTTGAGAAAGGAGTTCAGGTAGGAAACACTTGCAATCACCAAACACTTTACACTGCAGAGAATTGCTCAGCTTGTAGAATCCAATGTGAAGGTCCTTGTTTTCCTTTTCAGTTGACTGATCTGTTGACTCTTTACTTGAAATCAACACCATCAGGATTTATTCTGGTATTGATAGTAGTGCTGATGAGACTGAAACTCTTGTGCTCCAATGCAGTTCACAACATATGAACTAGTCAAGAAGCGAGAGGAGAAGAGACACATGAAGGACCCTAAAGTGTTGCCATTGCCACGCCGTATACCAATTGCAACATTGGCAGGAGCAGTGGCAGGAGTTACTTCTACGCTAGTCACATATCCATTTCAAAGCCTCAGTGATCGGTTGATTCTCAATGTTAGTCCTTGCTCAAGCTTTGATCTCTTTGAAACAGGGAAGAAGAGCCATTATACATTGGCTGCTATGCCTGAATTTTTGTTTTGCCTTACAAAATTTGGATGCAAAAGTCTTTGACAGTTGATATGCAAAACTTGAATTTATGATTTTGATTGTATTTTAACAGGCTGAGGCATACAAAGGACTGACAGATGCCCTCATAAAGGTTGGGAGAACAGAAGGCTGGTCAGAGATTTTCCGGGGCATTACCCCAACCCTCCTTCGAATGGTTCCCTCTGCTGCAGCAAGCTTCTACACTTACGAAACTTTGAAGGAAAGATACCTGAGATCAAAAGGAAAACGGGAACTTGATACATGGGCATCTCTTAGCATCGGTGCTGTTGCTGGAGCTGTTGCTACCACTTTAACATACCCACTACAAGTTGCTCAGAAGCAAATCAATATGAGTGCAATTCCAACGGAAGCTGTTGGTATGAACTATCAAAACGTTTTTGAAGCTCTGAGCGGTATAGTCAAGAAGGAGGGGATTGGTGGCCTCTACAGAGGACTTCCAATTGAATTTGTTGAAATCGTCCCGTATACTGCTCTATCTTTTGCAGTCTATGAAGCTGCTAAACGCGTATTACTTGCAGTTAATGAGGAGCGCCGGGATCAGGTAAAAGATGGTTTGGATGAATAAGTGATGAGACTATCAAGCCTTTGAATTACTCAACTTGCTGTCAGGCCTTCTTGGAATAGAATGCAATATTATTGGTCTGAGAGGAGTATGTAGTACTATTTCATCCATTACCCACTTTTGCATTCTGCTACTTTCACTGTTGAATAGCCACTTGACGATAAATGAGAGGTTTCTGCATGGATTTGGTTTCCGGTTATCAATAGAAATGCATTTCTATTTCAGTTAGGAGCTTCTGATTTGTGAATGACAGATGAAGGTTTGATTATGGACCTTTTTTGGTGAAGGTTTGCCCTTTATAGATCGTTTGAGGTGAAGTACTCAAGTTTTTGGTGCAAAATGAATGTGATAAATTCAGGAGGGGATGTTTTTCAAAACTACAGAAAAAACCTGTAATATTCTTATGTTTGTATTTTTAGTTCTTTTAAAGGGCCATAGCGGGAGTTGAGTTTAGAGTGCAAATAATGTTTTCACACACAAAGTACAAGAGAAAGTGTAAAGTGTCTTGCACTTTCACATGGAGGTGGGATATTCATTGATTTGTGAACATACTTTGAGCTTTGCATTTTCTACATCTCGACACCAACAACTTTTCTCATCATGCCACTTTGTTGCCATGATTCTTTCATGGGAATTGAACCTATGATCAAAACAATTAGTGTGCAATATTAACCTGATATACAATCCATATTTTGATTTTCTTTCATTATGTTTCATCTTTGTGATGAGGAAAAACTCAGGATCAAGGATAATAGTTTTATAATTCAAATCCAAGGTTTTGAACTTTCTCATCAAACCAATCGACTGCATAGGTATTTATGGTATTTACTGCAAAAGCTCTGTGCCATTGTCAACTCGTTGGGAGAGAAGTTTGCATTACAGACACATTTCCTGTGTGCCTTCAATATAAAAGTAGATGAATTTTCTTGTAGTAGGTATAATAGATACCTTCCAAGTCTCTGGACATAATAGAATCATCATATATATATACAAAAGGGTTCCACTACTGAGCATTTAGAGAAACCTTAAAAAGGTCTATCCACCAAGAGCAGCTCCACCACACTCAGCATTTGGCCCTACAACAATATTATTTCTCTCATCCAAGATTGTTTATGTATTGATTCCAAGCCCTCACCCATTAACACGAACCTGGGATGGTAAAATATTAGGACCTATTAATAACAAACCACCTTGACCAATCAGTGCATCTGACTAATCATGAACAAGTTAGACTGTACTTTGGCTTTTGGCTTTTTGCCCAACTCAGCATATTGAGAAAAAATGTTGAACAACAGTCATTTTATTAAAGTTTGTTGGGCAAATTTTTAGTAATCTTCATCCAAAATATGATGTACAATGTATATTGTGAGGGATTGCTCAAGTATTACATGAACAGATCAAGTTGTCTTTGCGAAACGTAAATTTGTGATATTTTGAACAAATTGATCGTGTAACATTAAGATATTTTCTAAATAACACTTTGATGCTAGCTAGATGTTTATGCCTGAAATATGCTTTCTCTTAATTGCAAATTTTCTGAGTAGTAACTATGAAAACAATTATGCATTAAATGATTCTTTCAATTGACCCAATACTTGTGTGGATTAGACCAATATGTTATGTTTTCATTGTAATATATGGAAGTTAGAAAATATGGAAACAATCTTTAAATAATAATAAAAACAAAATCAGAGTAGAATGACAATTGAAAACAAATCAAGGGTTTAGGGTTTTAGGTTTAGATAAGCAATGGGAAAGAATCTTGCTTTTAGTGGAAAGGAAAACATGGGTAAGAAAATCTCAAAGCTTGACCCACAGGCTGAATCAGATGCTGTTTGGGATACCTTACACTAAGGTCAGTTGCGTCGTCATTAAATAATCCTCAAATTAGTGAAATGAAATTTTGTGAAAATATGAAGTTGTCATGTTGAAAATCATCATAATTATCACAAGCTACATTCTGAATGATTTCACTATTCATATCACAATATTATAGTAAATTATGGAAAAATAATATAATTTCAAATTTTAAAAACGAATTCACCTTTTGGGGGGGAAAAAAAAACAATTATTCGTTTTGTCAATGTGGAAACTGACCCTAGGTTCCTCCTGACCCTAGGCTACGGTATTCCCTTAAGTAAGTAGCATGGGGTGTCAATTGTCTGATAATGGCACTAACCATGATGGTAATTTTTGACCCATATAGGTAGATACCTACCTATCTGCCTACTTACTACTATTGCTCAGTGTTTACTACTTGACAACTCATGTGAACCAGCACCTACCTACAATGGTACCCTGGTTAAAAAAAAACCTTAAAACCCCAGAAAAATTTGGACGTTAAATGACTGTCTCCAAGTCAGGATTTAACAGTTGCTGGGTTAAACCTCTTACACTTAGGGTTAAGCTATTTGGAGTGATAGCAAAAACAATATCTTATTGTCACAACTTAGGGTTTTCACATTTGTTGTTTAGCCTACCATTAAATACTTATCATTATGTGAATATCTACATCTTGTTAATAACACATTATCGTAGTACACAAACAGTTTCGGCATAAATTTTAATTATTCCTTATTTTTGTCAAATTATTTATTACTTGTGCCGAATTTTTTTTCAATTATTATAAGATTAGATTTTGAAGTATTTCGCCTATTGGGTTTAAACTTTTAACCTATCAATCCTAGAATCTAAAAGTGTAACAATCTAGATATATTTATATTATCTCACAAAGGTAGCAAAATCATGTTTTATATGAACATTACCTGTCAAAAATATCAAAATTAATAAACCAAGTGACGAAGCTAAGATTTGAGATTTAATTAATTATTTGGCAATTTGTTGTCGAATCCGTTCGAGTACTACAATATGTTTTATCATAATATGTATTTCATCTATGTTTATGAATAGACTATTGAGAACTATCTTATATGATCGTTGGTATATTTGTTATTACATATCACCTTCCATTTTGATTTTTTCTTTTCAACACTTGTTTTCTTGTTGTTGTAATTGAACCATAGTGCTTGTTTGCGAACTTTTCTAAATACTTTGTGTATTTTCGTGTAAAGCTTTAGTGTTTTACAATGTGAGTTTTTTTCACTTGATTATTTATGATCTCATTACATGTTTGGATCATTCACTTTTTTTAATCTTGTTTTTCATTTCACACATGCTTGCTTGCATCAAGTTGTGGTGAGGTCCCTCAAGTTGATTTTGTCAATACATTTCATTCAAATGTTTTTGCAAGCACATGAAGGCTTTGTACTATGAAAATGATTCAAGATCTGTGTGTCTCTATTTCCATTCCCAATTGCCTCTCTAGAAGGTAAAACATTTTTTCATGCCCTGATAAAAAAAATTATTTTACATTAGTATAGATCGTCGTGCTTCTATTGAATGAGGACCTTGATGATTGGGTTGAAGCCAAGTCAACAACCTTGTACTCCCATTTTTAAATGACATAATATAATGATGATAAGTGAATTGAGGATTTTAGGGTGAGTAGGAATTATTTTACATGATTGATTTTGATCTTGAAACACAAGATGGAGAAAAAAACATTCACTTTAATTATGTAGTGTGTGGGCATTTGTATTGCTTGCTCACCCTATAAAGTTGCCCATGGAACAAAATTCTTTCATTGTAATTAACTATTTGCAATCAACAAGTCAACAATGCATTAGCTTTTGAAAGAGTTTGTTTATTCATTAAATAGAGTGTTCAAAAGTCAAATCAAATGAAGAAGGCATGAGGATTTGAAATATGTCATGGTGAGATTCAAAGATTTTAATAGTTTACCTATAATTCATGTGGCAATCAATGTCATTCAAATTCACATTCAAAAACCTAAAAGACCTTTCGCTACAAATTATTTATCATCTAAATCTAAATTTTACTCCATGCAACTTCAAACATCAATTGTTGATTACCACAAGAAATTCAAGGATGGTTTTGTTGGTAGGATGGCTAAATGAATGATTATCAAATATTGCACATCTCCAACTTGTACCAAAAGCCCATGAATGGAAATTTGTTTCAACTAGACCATAATGAAAAAGGTATTGAACCATATAATATCAACAATAAAGGATAACCATTATTGCCATGGTTAGTGATTCCTGCATAAACAAGTTTTTAATGCATGACACATGATCCTAAAGGCAATTTATAATAATCATTTGTGTCACAATTACAATGTAGTTGAAAATAGCTTTGGTGTTTTGAAAAAAACTTTGGGGAATTGTTGTTTAAAACCACCCTTCATGTGTTTTTTCTACCAAATGTTGTGGATTGTTATTGCATATTATACAATATTATATTCAATGACAAGGAAATTGACATCAATAATTTAATGTTGCAAATAGATTTAGAAAATAAAAACAATTATATATGTCCATCCATATTGTCATTAACATGTTAATCTTGGATTCATGTTGAAAGTGTGAATGAAAATGAAATAGAACAAGAGTTGCAATACAAAAAAAATTATGGAATAAATTAATGCATCATTATAGAATAGTATTTTGGCAATAGGCCATATAGAATAGTTGCACACTAAATCATCATTTTGCATTTATAGTTCATTAAAATCAAAAACACGTGTTTATGAAGAATGGCCAAACAACATTTTTTTGGTCTTGAAGGTACTTTCAAATGAAGTTTGTAACTACATAATTATCTCCATGCAAATTCAAATAATTTTTGCTAGAGTCAGAACTATCTTATCCAAGTATTTGTGAACAATGGATTAAATGCAATTTTGTAACATATGTTGGATTCATGTGTTGTCCAAGAACTATATTCGTGCATTTGTTGATGAAGTAGCATTAGCTTCAAGTTTGACCATTTTCTCTTTTGATGAGTTGTTTGAAGCAAAATTCACAAATGCAAGCACATGTGTTTTGTCTTATATCACTACTAAAAATTGTGTATAAACCATTAGAGCATTCCATCCAATAGGAAATTGGATGGAAGATTTACATGGGTTATGTCATTTGTATGTAGGCTAGGTTGTATGTATGTAGGTTAAGTCATACATGTATGTTGTACATATTAGACTAGGTCATACATAGGTCATACATGGATTACAACCTAGCGTACCTAGGTCATACAAAGGTTAAACTAGGTAGTTAAAAGGAGTAAAAGCACATTACAGTGGACTTTTTTAGAAGTCACAATGGTAGTTTTTTATAAGTGAATCAAGTATTGTTGCATTGTATTCAAATCTATTTGAAAAATCTAGCAAAAATGAGATGAAAAATTAAAACCTACATTCTAATATTTCAAACCCAAAAAAAACAACCAAAAGGATAAATGTTCAATTCAAGGTGGACTTTACAAAGGATGGTACATCCAATGTCATAGTCCAAACTACCCTAATAATTATGGATTTTTTTCTTCTAGTGGAATTTGAAACTAAGCCTATAACTTTTTACCATAACACTTAAGATGAAAAAATCAAACAAGAAAAATTCTTTCAAAAATTTTAAGATTTCAAATGAAATTTTCAAATTTGTAAAGTCCATCTTGATATCTAAATTGATTTTTTCAAGGCCCATAAATTTGAAGGTTTGAAAAAAAAGTTAAAATTATGGTGGTATGAACTTGGAAATGGAGAAAAATGTGAACTTCAACATCATTTAAATGTTTTTTTTGAAATATCATTGCATTTGGACTATAAAAATGAACTTTCATCTACCCTTTTTGGGTAAGTGTAGCGTGCATTTACCCAAAGGTCGTACATACACTAGGTGGTATTTATGTCAATTAGGTTGTACAAATGTGTTTTCCTTGGTTATTGAATCCTTGTATGCATAATCTTCTAAAGCTCTTCTAAAATGTTATTATGTTTTGTGCAATTGAAACCATATGTGCTCTTGGATCCACCAACCCCTTTTGTGTCGCATGTTCAACTTGCGTACATACAATGAATGCCAATACTTCACCATGTTCCTAGTTTCCATGCCTTTGGTAGTTTTATGTTCCATTGCTTCCTCCTCTTCCTTTCCTTTTTTTTCACACTTTTTGAGTCCATTGGCAAATATAAACCATCTAATTCCATCATGCAAGAAAAAAAATTTGCAACAAAAAAATGATTTTTGCAATGGATGCATGAAGAAGAAGGGATCTATAATGGATGTGTGAAAATTAGTAAACTACTTATGTTTTCCAAATGATAAGTTATTTTTGTTAGTAGACATTAAAATCTTCAAATTTTGAAGATTATGTTGACACATTAGTTAATTATTATAGTATTACCAATAAAGAATAATAATGTTATTAGTCTATCACGTAGCCTTGCCACATCCACTACTTACCTACTTGTCATGTGCAGCCATGAATAGTTGTAAAAAATATCCATTATCAACAATGTTAAATGTACCACTTATAATTCCCATAAGTGCAAACAACCTTTCAATAAGTAAGGATTTAGGTGGTTACTAAATCATGTAGATCATGCATGCAAATAGTTAGTAGTTAGTACATAGCTAATCACAATGGTTAAGTATGGTACAAGAATATGTAACTAACAAATGTTTCTCGTCCACAAACCATTCAATTGATGGCACATATCCTACATTGGCACACTAGTGCGTGTTGGCTTGCTTTGGCCAACTCATGTTTTAGTTATTTACTTCAAAAAGTCAAAATAAGTTGCAAATGACAACTTAGTTGTAGACTACAATTCAAGAGAAAAAACAATTAAGGTAGTAGTTAACAATAGGGTGTGATCACAATTAAATGAACCAATGTTGATGAAGGACTGAAGGACTGTAATTTCTCTTGTGGTCATTTTCACTTTCCCATATAAAGAACTTTTGGGATGGAATCTTTTGCAATATGTTATTAAAAATACATATAATTTTTTCAATATGTCACCATTTTCGTATCAATTTTTCATGAATAACTAAGATTTTTTTTTAAGTGTACCAAATTCCACATTTCATTTTTTTTAATTATCTTAAATTCACATTGTATGAAAACATGCTAATTATTATTTTTTTTTTTTTTCATAAACCACAACTTTGTTTTAGATTTCATGTACATTACACCCCATTTACATGCAATAAGGGACTCTTGAATTTTTTTAATTATGTTCAATAGATTTTGAATTTTTTAAATTTTCAAATTTTATAGCTTTCACATTGTGAGTGTTGAACATAAAGAATATTTAATAAAAGATAAACAACGCACAAATGGATTTTTTCAATGCAAATCAAATGAAAAATAATATGGAGATACAAATTAAAACATTGGAAAATATCAAAGTGGAGAGGGACACATTATTGCTACAAAATTTGAAGCAACAAGATGACAAATACTATGAGCTAAAAAAATAGCAAATCAAGATGCAACATAGTGTTAAATGTTGTTGAAGGATAACACCAAATTCAACCATATAATGGTTGATTAGGGGGGGGAAATTCAATACTTGAAACAATCACAACATTTTATTCAACATAATAATGAAGTAGAGTTGAAAAGAGAACATATGAAGGTCATTTAGGAATGAGCCATAAAGGCACTGTATAATGATACAATTTGGATGTAAATCATTATGGAGAAGTTAAGAAGATGTTGGAGCCATATTATTTTAAGTACAAACTACATGAGTACGATGGATTGAAAATCCAATATACTAGCTTCATGACGAAGTAAAAGGCAATGGACACACCAACCATAGATGTGGATACATGGCAAAACTTAGTGCATGACATATTGGAGTTGTAGATGTTGAAGAAATATTTGCAAATCATCATGCTAATGAAAAGTTTTACAAGAGGAAGATGAAGGCTTACAAGGAATCATATCTTAAATTCATGTATAGTCCTAGAGTCCAAAACAATACAAAACAATACTTAATGGAAAAGCTCCAAGGTTGTATCAGTAGAAACCACATAACTTAAATGGAAATGAAAAGTGGCAATTACATATTGGAGGTTACTAATGAAGAGGAAATGGTGGCATATAAATTTCAACAATTTCGATAAAACAACAAAACTTTGTTAAAAGTGTAGGTACGACATCCAACATAGCCACTTACTTCACAACAAAAATCTATTGAATACATGACAACATTTGAAATTGTAATTTTTGTAAAATATTTGACAACAACTGCAATAGGAATTGTTAAACATGATGAGGAAGAGGATAATGGGCACATTCAATTTGAGTTTCTAACCCAACATCAACAACCTATGGTAACATAACCATAACAAAAGGCAAAATGTCAAATGTAGACATCTATAGATCTACCAACATCATAAGGAACAAATACTAGATACAACTTGTGTAAAAGTTGTCTTAACATTTATATTTTTTATGTTTTACATTTCAAGGATTTTGAAGATAAAATTTAAAAATACATGGAGTGTCAAGGGGAAAATTAGAACAATTGTTAAGGGCATAATTAAGGCAGTCACTAAATAAATTTTGAATTATGTTTTGGATAGAAGATTTGAATTATTTTTTCATATGGAAAGATTGTACATGGTGAGAGATGGTACATGGTAGAGATGTAAAGTTGTAGGAAAAAGTACAAGGTAGGTGGAGTCCATAAACAAAGTAATTGGAGTTTTGATGATTAAACTTGTCAATGATAAATGCAACAATCAAGATGAACATCTATACATTGTCCTTTTCGCTTACCGAACTATGTTTAAGGTGACTATTGGCCACATTCCATTTTAGTTTGTTTATGGACTTTACCCACTCATGCATACCAAACACCTTTTACCTACTTTGTTTTAGGTACAAACTTTTCTATCCAACATCCCATTAGACTCCTAGCATATAGACTTACCGAATTCAAAAAGTTAGATTCAAATAAAGAATAGACAATTGTTACTTCTAGTTAGAAACAACATAACCATGCCATTTGGGTTGCCAATCATTACAAGGGAAAAAAAAACCTTGAGAAATTATGTGTTTTGGTTTCCCAAAAACAAACAATCTCATCCAAGAAAGTTAAAAAATATGTGGTTCTCATTATTGAATCTATTGCTATCTATGAAACAATACTATATTCTTCGTCCAAATAGATAAATTTGACCCTAACCCATTTTCAGTCAATGTCAATAATTTAAATCCTACTTAATGAATGAAGAAACTTCCAAAGCATTGGAAGATCGATTGGTGAAGGGGTTTATGAATATCAAGAATCTATAATTGATTTGATAAACCAAATAGTTAATGAAAAAGATATGACATGAAAAAAAATTCAATAGAAGAAGAGGATTTGGTAGGAGACCCACAAGACCTTGTTTTGGTAGCTTTTACTGTTGATTCGGCAACATCACACTATACCAATAAACTATCAAAGGAGGACATACAATTTTTTAAAAGATTAAAGTTGTTGCCAATTATTATTAAGTCAATGCCATTCATAACTTGGTAATCAAAATATCACCATTGGACACACAAGGTGAAACCCAATGGAATAATGAATTGTCAAATTACACTCCCATTTATGATTAAAGGGATCCAATCAACACCACATTTTGGTATCCAAGAAACATCACATTTCAAGAATCCACAATGTTTTGGCAATGAACATGCATTCTCAAGTCCTTTCCTAAAACCCAAACTTTTAAAATGCAACAAAAAAGTTCTCCTTGTCCATTATATTTTTATATATTTCACCTTTCATCTTGTAGTCTATACATTTCTTGTGTTTTATGTGTTATATGTAATACCTCTCATGATTTCATGGGAAATGATAGAAGATATGAAACTTGCACTATAGTTGAACATTGTAGTTCATGTAGTTCTTGATTATAGTTCTTATAGTAGGGAAAATGAAAAGTGCCAAGAAAATAGGGAATAGTTGAAAACTCCCACATCTAAAAAAAAGAAGGAAACATGTTGGGCAACTCTTTGATTCTCCAAGAAATGCACATGTACAAGCAATGGGTAAGGACCAAGGATGTGCAATGGCTTCAAAAAATTGGAGTCGACAACTTCATGGGGCTAGAAATGTGATCAATTCAAGAAGGGCTTGTACATGAATTTATTCACAATGTGATTGTCTACAACAAGGAGATGATCTAGACCATATTGTAGGACATGAACCAAATCATCTTCATCAATGACATTATTGTACAAATTAGATACAAGAAGGCAAACATTGAAATTTTGAACACAAAGATTAGAAATAATTGTAAAGAATTTTTTTCACAAATATAGAAAGGCAAAAGGATGTAACTATTGACGTTAAAGCATGAAATTCAAAACATCATGCCAAAATCTAAACTTTTGTCATGTATTATTCATTACACATGTTGACAAATATCAAACACATATAAGTCATTTGTTGCACCTTTCAGAAGCTTCAACAAATTGCAAGTGAAACAACATGTGCATCTTTGTCAAGCTCATATGCACATTTTTCATGTGAAGAAGTTGGCACAATGGTGCCAGCAAATTCATTAGGTCAATTGAAGTTGTATCCTCTTACTTGTGCATCATGCAAGCAATGTGCCCCACTACCCAATACTCCTTGACATTCTTGATATTAAATGAAAACCTAAACCTCATGAATATGGATTTATTGATCCATTGTGATAACAAATCATCACATTCATACATATTGATGAATGTTTTTTTGACCTAAAATGTGTTACTTAAAATGTAACTACACATATGTTCAACAAAATTTTACAACATTCTTTCCAACATGCAACAATCAACCATGCTGAATTTATACACAAAACCTTGATCATGGCGCATCAATCTAGTTATGTGGAACTTACTAGTTGACAAAATTTCTTTGGTTTTATAGGGACTAATGCAACATATCCAAACTTATCCTATTTCTTCATTGATGCCATAAGTGGCAATATGTGGTAATGGGAGCTTTCTATCCATTTTTATTTAATTTTGGGATTTTGAACTACATTTGACTTGGAATATTGAAAATTCAACCAATCAAGGATTTACATATTGTAATATTGACTATGTTTATTGTTATGTTGGTTACCTAAAGTGGGAGTAACAATTGTTGGGTACCGATAGTGGGCCCCCATTGTGGATGTACAACAATTGTTGGAGGCTTTGTTAGAGACATCCAAATCATGAATAGCACATTGAGGTCAATTTTCATATTCCAAGTTTGGTCACAATTTAGGTTTTTGACTTGGTGATCATCTTATTGGGAATTTTTTTGTTACATAATTGCAAGAATTAAACAATAACATTTGCATTTTTCTTATGAATTACATGCACCTTCACTTGCAAAAATAAGAAGGGTATAAGTAGGTAGTGGAAGGGCAACATCTGGAAACAATATACTTGGAATAATTTAAAAACTCAACAACAATGATTATGGTTCTTGGTGACTTTAAAATAATAATTATTTTTTTGTTCATAGGTTTTGGCATTCATGAAAAAAAAAAATTGTCAAAAATTGGAACTTTTTATAACCAAAGTTCATTAGCTATAATATAGATCCTAAATATTACGAAATGTAACGATAAATGGTCTAAATAGACATTGATGTACACATTTTGAATAATGTTTGATAACCTTATTTCTTTTTCATCAGAAATGGTTTGGGCACATTCACAAAATAAGAAACCAAGGGTGCACCCTTAGTAAGGACTTTGGTGACTGTTTATTGTAAAACATTATTGGTATATACTAAAAATATTCCATTTGTAAGTTGCAAAAAGTCATAAAAATTTCCTTTTGACTCAAAAATATGTTACATCATACTGTTATGTGATTATGTGTTTTAAGAGTCTTCAAAATTATGTCATTTTCAAGTCCTTTTAGAATCATTTATGAGTTTTTTCAATCAGTAAAAACATTGTAAAACATTAATTACAATGATTAATCAATGTTTTTAAGAATTCAAATTTCATTATATTCATTTCAAATTATTGCACATGTTTCCACAATATATTAAGAACATTATCATCAAAACATATAAGAAAAATGTGCAACATTAATATAATTTTTGACACAAAAATGAAAAACAAAGAATTGGTTAAAATTCCTATGGCTCTTATATTTGTGAATGTACCTACTCTAAGTTTATTATTTTGAAGCAATATATTATTTTTATAATGGCCTTTGTTTTTCAAAGTGTTCCAGATGATGTAAGGAAATTGCATTCTTGGCATTTAAAAAGCCAACAACATTGACATGATAAGAGCTTTGGGTTAGGAAGAACAATGGGCCAAATTTTATAAGTTGAGATGCCTACATTGTCCTTGCACCAAATGCAAAGGACATTTCTTATACAAATTACAAATGTAAAAGAACATTTCATCTATAATGTAAGGGATCCTAGGTTTAAAGTTTGGAGAGGTTGAAATAGTAGTGTCTTGTTAAATAAAGAGTACAAGAGGAAGATTTTAGGGTTCCAACAAGATAATAGGCCTAGGAGCTTGATTTTGTTATTGATATGCAAGTTATTGTAATTGCATAAATCTAATGGCACTGTAAGCTAAAGCTTTGGATGTTGTGAAAGAAGCTTTTAGGGTGGTTAATGGATTACAATTTAGTGAAGGAACATGAAGATGACACAAATTGTGATGGAGAGGTTCCTTTTGATAGTGAAGGCCAACAAACTTTGGGAGATGTATCTTGTGATCTTGAAGACCAAAAGCATAATTTTGATTTAATGGATTTGGAGGATGCCATGAAGGAACTATATACATGCCAGGTGCAAAAACTTGGTAAGAACAATACTTCTTATGAACTTGTGCATAGTACATGGAGTCAATAATAAATTTGCATACGAGCTATTTGCACTCTTACAACATCATTTACTTCATGAATTTAATTGTGTAGCATTTAATTACAATGTTGCAAGGGTTTTGACACAAAAACTTAAATTAGATTATGAGAACATTCATGTTGTGCCAAAAGGTGTGTCTTGTTTCAAAGGGATCATAATGATGATGTCAGTTGTCCAAAATGTGGAAGTGTTCAATATAAGGATGTTAAACAAGGTCTTGTTTATGAAAGTGCTTTGCCATTTTCCTATAATCCCTAAACTTCAATGACTATTTAGGACACCCACAATGTATGAATTAATTTTGTGGCATTCATAGAATAGTAGTATAGATGTCATTGTGAGACATTGATGTGACTCAAAGGCTTTGGAACAAATTTACGAAAAATTCCTTGATTTTGCATTAGATCCATAGAATGTGCACTTAATTCTTTACTACAAATGGGGTCAACTCATTCAAATCGATTTGTTCAACATGGTCCACATGGCTTGTCATGTTGTTAAACTACAATTTATTTCTTTGGTTGACAACTAATTTTTTTTCATCATTTTCACACTATTGATTCCAAGGAAGGAATTTGTCACATATGATTACTTTGATGTCTATTTGCAACCATTAGTCAAGGAGCTTCAATAACTTTGGATTGGAGTTATAGTATATAATGTGAAAACCCTTGGGCTTTAGGTCATTTACATTGAAAGGTACGTTGATTTGGACTATCCATGATTTCCTTGGGTATGGGACAATTGTAAGGGTTATAGATCAAGGATTTGTCGCATGTCCAATATGTGGGACAAAGTTTAAGATGGGGTACTCGGTGGAGTTAAGGAAACAAACCTACATTGGAACATGTAAATGGTTTCCATAAGGGCACCCATATCAAGACAACAATAATAAAATATCATTTCAATGGGCAACTAGAAACATGTAATGGACCCAACACTATCACTTGTAATCTTGGCTAGAATTGGGTGGTAGAGGTGGAATTTGGGACCCTTCTTAAGAATGCGGTTTGAAGTGTTGGAGTGTGTTATATGATTTACCTTATTGGTGGGTATGCTTGATGTTTTTGGTATTTCTTGAATTGTAATTTTAAATGAAATTGAACATGCATATTAAATTAAATTAAATTGATGTGGCAAAAATGTTTATAAACATTTAATTGCTTTTGTATAATTGTCATTGAACCTTTGTCCTTCTTTTTGGTATTTTGTGGAAGCACAATACAATAGTTCCTAAGTAAACATGTGATAATTGTTAATCATAAACAAGTTAATGTTCAGTTATTAAAAAAGAATGCATTAGTCATAATCAAGTTATTTGTTAGTTGTAGGTTAATCATATACAAATCAAAATGTTTGTTCATTGGAAAACACATATGTGGCAACATTTGAAAATCATATGAATTAGTTGTTTGGATCTTGTGAAATTTAGACTTGTTTATTGATCACAAAAAAATTGTTGATGATTTTTATGAAGTTTAGCATATGGTTTTCTAGTAGCAATGCCTTGGATGGCAGTGATGATTTTTTTTTAAAAATTTGGTAGATGTTACAAGGTTTGGAATCCTTCTAAAATTGTGTCATTCTAAATAAATGTTGTAGTTAGCCTTGCTTTGCTAGAAATCCATTTCTCACCTCCCTTTTTCAACATCATGATTCATTTGTTGTGTCATCTTATGGATGAGTTAGATTTGTGTGGACTACTTGCCACTAAATGGATGTATCCAGTGGAAAGGTACAAAAAAACCATAAAGACTTATGTGTGTAATATTGCAAGGCTTGAAAGATCCATGGTTGAAGGATAAATTATAGATGAATGCCTTGGTTTCATAATCAAAAATTTGTAAAGATTTGAGGTTGTGTAGTGGCACATACGGGATGTTGAGGAGGAAGAATGAGATGCCAATAAAGTTTTGAAAAGTGTTGGACATAAGTTTTTTATTACTCTAGCCTTGCATGACCTTGTCCACCAATATGTATTAACCAACATTACCCTAATGTCACCTTGGTTCAAGTAAATACAAGATCCATTATTACTGTCAAATTGTGGATAGTTAGGTCATGAATCTTTGAGATTTCTTATGTTTCCTATGTTTTTGGAAAGATGAGATTCACTTGTTATTCCCAATAGGGCTTTGTATGACAATTTAAATGTAGGAAGTGGAAGTTGGAACAAGCCATGACCAACCCAAATTTGCTACCTTTTGTTGAATGGTTTGAAATGTTGTACATGGCCACCCAATGGATTTAAAGAACCCAAAAGATTTGGACAAGGTGCTATTATGTAATAAAAAATTTCAAATAGCAACTAGATACATGAGCAAATGAAGGCACAAGGGAACCACTTTAGAATAATTAAGATTTAAAGCGGAATTCAATGGAAACATTATATAATGGCATTGTTTCAATGTTTGATATGCCAATTTTTTATGCTAGAAATGTTTTGGTGAAATTTGTTGGAGTACTAAAAGACATTCAAATTTGATTATGATACAATGCATATTCATGTGGTCATCTTTCAGTGTGAATGGATCAAACAAAAATGCAATTGAGGGAACCAAACCTATGTATGAGATCATGTTGGCTTTTGCACGATTAATTTTTGCCACAAGTTGCCATTATCATCTAAGCTCTTCATATTTCATCATCAAGCAATGTAGGTGGTTTTTTAGATGACATCAAGAAGTCAAGTTCAAAAGTTGTGTTGTGAAAATAAACTTGATCTAAGAAGGAGGTGGTAGACATAGAAAGTGTGTTCATTATGACAACCATGGAAACAAATGGACTAAGCACTTTAGAAGGATTGCCCCCACCCCCAAGTACAATTTCATTGATAGGAGCCATAAAGTTGTCCAAAAAAGATAATCTTTTAAAATTAGCAAGATTTTAAGGTTATTAAACACTTGCATGTGAGAATATACATTGTTGTGCAAATTTTACATGTCTTTTTTAATGTTTTTATATGATGTTTTTTGTTTTTCATTCTTACATGTATTTTTATTTAAAAATCCATTAACATTTTTTGATTGTTGTACATTGTTTGATGGTAATGTTTTGGTTTAAATATTAACCTTGTTGTGGACAATGCCATTTATGTTTTTTTTGACAAGTTAAACATCATAATGGGTGAAAACACAACTATGGTGACCCCCTTTGGAGTGTGACATCGTACTATTTTTCAAGGATGTGCAGTTTGAATATATCCCACCTCAAATTTTTGAAAAAATTTCACAATATTTTTACATATTATGCTAGAATATAACCTAGGTAAGATATTAGAAAATAAATTATTTCATTTCATTTTATACAGTGGGAGATTGGAGTATATTTGTAGAAACAAATGTAGTGTACTTGTGTACTCAAAAACATAAATATATTTCAAAAATAATTTAAAATATTTTTAATCTTTATGAAAGTTGAAAGTATATTGAACCATGTCATTTCACATAGTTTAAACCATGTTTGGATACCACGTGATTAATTTGAAATTTTTCATTTCAAAAAATGAATTTTTTCAACAGAGATGCGATAAATGTGTGGTAAATTCAAATTTTGACAAATAACCACATTCACATAAAAAATGACAAGCATAGCTAGATGGGCCATTTTTAAAAATTCATTGAAATTGATTATTTTAATGATTAATGAAACCTTAAAGTTAGTGGAGTCAAAATAAGAGAATGGCCCTATTATACCAATGTATATAGATAATGAAATTTATTATTATTTTTAAAAAGTTACATAACATTATTTTTGTAAAAATAATAATTTTAAGGCCCAACAGCCAAAATTGATACCCAAAATTAAATGTACCATATTTATGGAACAATTACAATGTATGTACTCTAATACCAAACTCAAAAGTGCCCCAAAGGGAGCTACTATATTGTGTTTTCACCCTAATAACATTATCCCAGATATGTAAGAAAACTTTAAACCATTGTAAAAGTAGTTTTGAATTTTGCACATACTATACCATCTTCAAATCATTACATAAATAAATCCTTAGTAGTAATTCCCAAGTTATTTTAATTACTATCCACATCATGTTTCATTAGTCTTTTTGTAGTAATTTTTAAATCTTTAATGGAATTCCTATCCACATCAGTATATGTAAATCATTTTGTAGTACTCTCCAATGATTGAAAAGATTGTATGCCACATCATCATATGCAAAACATTTTGTAATTATGCACAATGCCATATTGATTCAGAAATAATGATTTAGTCATTGCAAAGTGAAGTTAAAATTTTAGATGCCACATCACAAAGTGGGAACCATTTTCCTATGATTAAACATTTTTTAAAAAATCCACACCATCACAATATTTTCCACCTCATTTTGAGCAATCAAATCATAGTCATAATTAATATGTGTATTTTTACTTCAAAAGAAAAAGATGATTCGCGTCAACTTGTTATTTCTTTAATTTTTTTTGAAAATTGTAACAAATGTGAAATGGTGAATGAAAATTTACAATAAATTTTTTATGTCTGGCATAATTTTCATCCATGATTATATTCATGACTTATTTACATGATGAATAGTTAATATAGATAGAAATGACTTAAGTCATTGATATAATCAATGACAACATGAACTTAGTTTTTTCTTGGTTGGTAAAAAGAAAAATAAAATTATAGTGATTTTAAAATATACATTTTTTAATTAAATTATTTTGGACAATAATTTATTAATAATAGGCAAGTAATAGATATGTTGTTAGGTCAAAAATAGAAGGTAGGTAACTTACCTACCTATTAACCTACTTGAACCTACCTAAACAACCTATTTTACTTAGGTTCAACCTTCCTTCTTGCTTACCCATATGCACTAACCTAGGCTATTGAACCTATCTTACACTACTTTATTTAGTCGACTTGAAATAGCCCCCAACGGATGTGAATAGGTTTCAAGTATGAGAAGTTGAACCCTTCAACTTCACAAAGATAAACCAAAGTTTTTTAGTGTCTATTCATTCCTTTTTTCGTTCATCTATCCTTCCCAAAGTTAATCTTTGTCAAATGAAACATAATTTTGTTTTCTAATGGCTCTCTACATTTTCCTTCACTTTTTTGTTTATTTCTAGACTTGCACTACATTTATGTAATTAACATAATGTATCACAACATGTAGAAATTTTAGGTTGGGTCTTCACTTAAACAACTTTCAAAGTGATAACCCCATCCCAAATTTTATATTCTGTACCATATTCCATCAACAAACATTATTTTTGGCTACAAGCACATGAGTTTTACAATTTCTAGTTGATGTTTGTTATTACATTGCCTGATTTTCTTGTTTTTGGTTTTCATTGTTGTTGTGCTTTATCCAATTTCATATTCATCCTACTCCTTGTTTGGACTATATTTCCCCAATTCCTCCTCCTCCAAACCCTTCAATTTTGTGTTTGGTGTTTGATTTTACTCTTGTTGATTTAAATCCCTCTGAGTTCCTTCACTACTATTTTTATGCCCTTTGTAACACGGTGACATTTTATGCTCTTGGACGCTCGGACCTCACCATCATGGTAGACGATTCAAGGACAATGGTTGTCTTTGAACATTATCTATGCATTATGTTTGTTTTTCAACTAGGTTCTTTACATATATTTAAGGACATATCATATGATTATAATAACTTTGTTTCAAGTTCTCTATACCAAATTCTTACAACCTTTTTGCAAAAGAGATAGTGGGTGGTTGGTTGTGGTTGTTATTGCATTGCTGGTGATAGCTTGGCTTATAATTCTCAAGAAACCATCCTTACGACATGAATTGTATGTTTTGTGGTCAAAATTGTGAAGCAAGAACTCAAAGTTGACGACACTTTCCTTCAACCTTCTAATGCTCTTGCATCTTCCATTTTCATTGAATTGTCTAATTCCTCCTTGGGTGAGAACTTGACACCCCTTCCTTTGTCGATAAAATTGTCGAAAGACATTCTTCAATTTGATGTTTCTTTGTCATTATAATCATCCACCCATGTGGGGAGTATTTAGTTTGTTGTTTCTTACTTACGCGTGATGGTGTTGCCAAGACGAACTTTAAATGAATTGTGGACTTTGGATTATGACAATATCCCTCTATGAAAAGTTCAATTCTTGTTGATTGCTTTCGATGGGGATGTCTTGTTTGAATTATCGTCAATCCTTTTGACTATCACAACCCTTCACAAATGCATGGATAGAAAGTACAATGGCCATGCTTGGTGTAAGCTAGTCACAACCAATATAAAAAACTTGTTTAGTTTAAATTTCAAGAATGCTTATTGTTTATGTCACTTGCAATGTGTGCATGATGATTGTGAGAACTTTGTGTGCTCTACTTCTTGCAATGAAACATTTTGGTGCAATGAGTGTGCTCATTTCCACCCTTAGGCCAAATGATAATGATTTTGTCCACTTCCTTGCTTGGATGCAAATTTGATCATGCTCCTCCTTTCTATGTCACAAATTATAATGGGCGAATCTATTATGTTGTGCATAGATTCCAATCCATGTCAAGAATGGAGATTCATTTTAGTGTTCACAACCATCCTATTGTAGATGGAAAATGTCAAAAGTCCGTCGAGGCGACTAGAAGGTTGATCACATAGGAGGTGGATCACATGCTTGATGCAAAGATCTTTTCAATTTCTTTTAGTGCTAGCAAAACCTTATTGGCAAATTACTTGCTTGATGATTCTGGCAATGGCACAATGGAACTCCTCAAAGGTGAACAACTAAAACACATTCAGGACAAGTTCTGTGAACTTAGCTCTCTCAACGTTCATAACCTTATTGCTTATTTCAAGCATCATTCAAAACGTGGCTATATTGATAGCATCTTTGAATCAAAGTCCAAAAGTTAGTATAACTACATCTAGGATTGCTACTTCCTAAAACATGTTCATGGACAAAAGGTGTTTATTTTCAAGATGTCGATAAATGGTGTTGAGAATGGAGTCAGCTTTGTCACATGAATGCAACCTACAGGGGATTTGTAAAATGCTTGGATCATGTTTGATCATGTGAAACATGTTGTTGGTTGGACAATTATGGCTTGTCATGTGTACGATCCTATGTATTGTAAAGTGTTGACCATAACAATTTGTGATATGCAGCCTAAGGACACCAAAGTTCAATGACTTATGTGGACAAAGCTTAATGAAATAATGTTGAAGCACATGTTTCCAAAACCCAATTTCAAAGGATTCATGGTTGATAATGCACAAGCCAATTGGAACACAGTCAAATTGTTTATGGTTTGGGGGACTCCTCTATCAAGATGGTTGATAAAGAGTGCACATGTTTATTCCATTGGATTTAATCATTCAATAGGCACACCAAGCAATTGATTAGACCTTAGTTGCAAGATGAGCATAAGGTTTTTTGCCACCAATATAAAAATGCCACATCCCTTGGGGATGTTAATAGTCATTATGCTCTAATTCATTACTGGTGGCTTTCATTTGGGTTGCTTTTGAGGCAAGTGTCCACGAGCTTAGCAATTGGCTTAGCTTTTGCCATTTTCATGTCAAATAATGAGGAAGTTTCATGGTCCATGTGAGTACTTTTATAAACTTCCCATGACTTCCCTTCTTTTATGTCATTCAAACTATAAGATGTCCATTTTCACTTAATTCCATTTGCAATCTATTTCCTTTTCCATTGTAACATTTCCAATTTTTCTAATGTTTCCTTTCCTTTGATCTGCAAAAGTTTAATGATGAGGAGTGGGTGGACATGTCCACTTATAATCTAGCCAAAATTATGCATAACATCTAGTTGTAGTAATCGGGGAATCACGACATTTGTTTATAAACAACAATGTCTAATGATTATGTTCAAGCTTTCAAATAGTTTACACTGTATAGACAATATTTGCAAGGGGCTCTAGTTGGTCATGGACTTGATAGGAATGAATTGTTGTCGAGGAAGGCCCAATGGTTTAGTGATCCTACTAAACTAATGGGTTGTTTTGGCAAATTACACATTTGAATCTTCCTTCTTTTATTACATTCCACACCTTGAAGGGGAGGGGGTTTTTGGGTTTGCCAAGTGACCCACTAATTGTCCTCTTGGTGTAGACAATGATTTTCATCGTTTTGATTGTGTGAATTTCCCTCATCCACAAATAATGGTTCTTATTGCTCAACCTAATGTTGTCAAGAATGTAGGCATGCAACAATTGGCCTATGGTTCCAATGCTTGTTTACCTTTGGTATTTCGAAGTGGCTTGGAGTTGAAGGAAAATATTTGTGTTGATGGCCAGTGGTAGATTAGATAATGCCCACCCAATTATGCAATTTGATGTTTTATGCTCCAAAAAACCATGGGATTCAAATGTAAAATAAAGATAAGCCTTTACAAATATATAAGTGGAACTCTTATTCCATGTTATTCACGGTTCTGGGTACAATTTCATATTGAATCATTAGAGCACCATATGCACTAGTTTTGTCTCGATGATTTAACTCAAAAGGAGGTAACAATTCTAAAAGAAGTGGGGATTTCCTTTGACGTAATCATGCTCAAAGTTTATTTGGTTCCTAATTGTCTAGTTCAAACACTTCGCATGTGCTTATTATGAGTGCTCATAATATTGTGCGGTTAGCCAATGCAAGTTATTGGCCCATAACTCGTGGTGGCAAGAAGGTGAGACCACCTTCCGTCTTCAAAATAACACAACAACACATCAATAATTGGGAGGCTAACATCTTACTTACCCAATGCACCATTTTCCCCCTATTGATGTCCCTTCACCTAGGTATGGACGAATTTTCAATATTCTTTCAAATGACCAAGGATACGATGTGACTATTAAAAATTTCCTTGGATGTGCATGTGTTTACTTTATCACAATGTTGGCAGGTTTTTTGGGTGGTCATGGGGTGTATGTGTAATGTAAACATGTGTATCACGTCTTGTAGACGATCATGTTTTGTGAGCTCATAGAAAAGTTCATTCATCACTACACATGGAGTTGGGATGAAGTTCAATGTTTGTCGAAGCACTCTAAAACTTTTGAACTCTTGTAATAGTACATTAGAATTTCATTCATAAACTTCTCTATAGCTAGCTAGACTATGTAGTAAGTTTCGATATTAGTTTTGGCCCATTTGTTTTTTCTTCCATTTTGTAACTTTCCAATCATTGTAGTGATATTTATTTATGTATAATACTTCGGCCATTTCAACACATGTTAGTCAAATATTTAATATACTTTGAAAATTTAATTTTTATCAAATATTTTTCAAGTATGAATTCCCACCCATTTCAACATTTTTGAAAATATTGTAATTATGGTCCAAGAACATTAGACATTTGGAGCATTGTTTGCACAAAGGATGCATCAAGTTAAATTAACAAGAATGCTTTCAAACGCTCACACAATGCTGCTCTTGATGGCTTTCTTGGCCAAACGCATGTTCATAGTCGATAAACCATTGTTCATTTTAGAACAAACCATGGATGTGACGTGGCAAAATATTCCATGGCTTGTTAAAAAATATTCTACCACATCATAGATTATTCTATGACATGGCAAAATATTTTGCCACATCACATAAAAATATCCATGTGGTAGAAGAATATATTAAAATATTCCATGACATGGCATGTAATATGCTTTAAGATTTTTTTCATGTTCACCCGAGTAGGCTCACCAAATCATGTTTGCTTGCTTACCTGCTTGCCCACTAGTGTCATTGGTGTATGTCCATAACCTTGTAATATGTGCAAGACATAATGATTATTTAGTGGGCTGCTACACTTGGTCAGGGTTCTTCATCTTTTCCACACATCATAGCCAATGCACCTTCGTCACTAGCTAATTTGTGGCAGATGATAGTTCCTTCATCTTAAGTCTTTTTTATTATCATTGATTGTCATTTCATAGCCATGAGTCCTCTTTGCATAGGGTCTTTACATTATTTTTTTTGATTGTTTGTTTTTGTTTTTTTGTGTCTACTTGTGTTTTCATTTGCCTTGTAATTTTGATGGATGGATTCCCATCCTTGATTTTTATTTACATGGTTTTTTTTTTTTCTTCTTCTTTTTTCACATAGATAGTTTGACTTGTTTAAACAAATTATAGAAAACTTAAGAGTTGAAATCCAAAAATAGTCACAAAAGCTTTTGTACACAATGGTATGTTGAACATATTACATGTAAAATATTGGGAGATGTAGTACACCCAAATTCTGTCTACACAAATAATCCAATGATATTTTGAAAGCATCACCTTCACGGCCTTTCTAAATGACAAATAGTTGAAAGTTATCAATTTGACCATTTCACATGCTTGTTGTCCAAGGGAACACTAGGGTTAATTTGCTAAGAAACAAGCCAAAAACCATGTCAAATCATGTCAAATTTTTGCAATCATTATTACATATGGATGTGTTGTGCCATTTTAATGACAAGTAAATCATGGGATGTGCTTAATTAAAAATATGGATGTTGGGAATTCTAAATTGAATTAGTACATGTTTTAATAATGAGTTTTATGGATTAAATTTAGGACTTGCAAAATTGAGTATGATGCGCCCCCAAATTCTTCAAGAGACCCAACAGTGGGTCCTAGAGTGGAACAATGAAAAAAAGAAAAAAAGTTGAGACACACTCCCTAACTTACAACACTTTGAGGGTAGGAAGGTGTGTTGGAGCTCCGGGATGGGATTAGGATGAACTCACAAATGAGAGTTCAAGATGAAATCAACCTGCACAACCCAAAAAAGAAGGTGGTTAGTGTAAGTTGAATGGAAATGGTGCAACGGACTTAATAGGGACAACCTTAAGCACAAGTTTTACACGACTCATAAACTTTGGGAAAAGGCACCACTCCTTTCCCCAATAGTATACTTTGTGCTTCTTTGTGGGAACTAAATCCAAATGTCACTTTTCCTTGGGACTCCCAAATGGGAGTCCCAAAATTGAAATTCTTGCTATCCCAAAACTTTGAACGCTTATATCTTTCCCAAATCAAGTCTATTTTGAGAGTGGGAGGATAATATCTTATACCCCTTGAAAATATATTTTCAACGATGTATAACACGTTCCAATTGAACCTCATTTCTCCTGATTTCAAGGGATTTGTGGTCGAAAGTCAAATTCTCAATTTGACTCCCGCCCCTTCTTTTGATCATAATTCATGAAAATCATGTCTAAATGAACAATGCGAGGGCATTTTAAGCATCTACGCTTCAAGAATTTTCTAATGGTATCCTAAAGGCCCAATTTGGTGCTTGTTTAACTTTTCAACCAAGGTTATGAACATTCACAACTCCCACATGAATGCAACTCTAAAAGTGGAAATGCACTTGGGGGTCATTGGGTTTCATCCCTTGCATTTTCCCCCATTTGTGAGATTGAGTTTCACACCTAAACAAACTCTCAGCCTCATGGGCCCTTGTGCTTCACACTTTGTCACAAACCCAATGTTAGGGTTGCGATAGAATAGGTGTAGTGTCAAATAATTATACATTCACAAAGGGCTCCTTAATTTTCAAATTACAAATTATTTAATCACCAATTTTTTTGTACTTATTGGGGACTATTAAAAATAAAATTAAGCACTCAAAAGTTAATAATTGTATTACTTGATGTTTTTCAAACTTTAAAGTTTGTTTAAAGTTCATGAGTTTGTTGTCGCATGTAAATGTGGTGCAATACACATGGTGTTTAAAGCAAAGTTTCTTATTTTAATGTAAGAAAATAAAACATGACATTTCATTAGTGTTTTTACATGATTTAACTAATAATTAGATATACCACCAAATCTTATAAATCTAAAAAAAATTCCTTTGTCCAAAAATGATTATCACATGATTGATTAAATGTTTCTTATTATCTTTTGACTAGGTGTGATCAATTTGCAAAAAACCCTAGTCCGAAATTTTATATGAACATGATGCACCAATCGATTGAATGTAATTATGTTTTAAGTTGCATGACCAACAACAGAACTTATAAAGTTCATTTATCAATTTCATGGATGTTGTAGGGTTGTCAAAACTGACATGATGTTCTAATTTTATGTTGGTCATCACATTGATGTCAATTCAAAAGCGTCAATCTTTTTGTTGGTTTCAACACAAAGACTAACATTGACGTAATAAAACATTTTACACGTATTTTAACCACTACTATTTAACTTATATTCAATAACCCTGTATTTAAAAACATCCTAACTAGCACACATCAAAATCGTTTGCAATGTGGAAAATATTGATAGATTGTATTTTTAAAGATAGGTCACCCCATGTCCAAATTATGGCCAAAAATGGAGAAATTTGATCACAATATAGAGAGGTCACCCCTTGTCTAATTAACAACCGAAAATAGAGAACTTTAATTGAAGTTTCATAGGTCACCCCTACTTTATCCAACTAACAACCAAAAATGGAGACCTTTCACAAGTTAGATAGGTACCTTTTGTCCAACATGTGATCAAAATTAGAGAAGTTCGGTCACAAGTTGGATAGGGGACAAATCCAACAAGCCACCAAAATTAGATAAGTTCGATTGTAGGCTATATAAGGCCCTTATCCAGCATGTGACCAAAACTGAAAATGTTTGATTATAAGCTAGATAAGGGAATGGTCCAATAAGTAGTTGAAACTGGAAAAGTTAGGTCATAAGGGTTTCAAGGGATTAGTCCATCAAGTGACCAAAACTGGAAAAGTTTGGTTGCAAGGGTTTGAGGGGATTGGTCCTAAAAACGACCGAAATTATAAAGTTTGATCGTAAGTTAGACACGTCCCTTGTCTAAATTGCAATAAGACTTGTCCAGTTTCCTATCTAACTTGTGACTACAAATGGAGAAGTTTGGTCACAAGCTGGACACGTTAACAATTTGTCCAACTTATAATAGAATATGGAGAATTTCGGTCTTAAGCTAGACAAATCCATTGTCCAAGTTGCGACCAAATATGGAAATTTTTGGTTGCAACTTGGACTACTCCACTAGTTAGGTTGTGACCGAAATCTAAAAACTTTAGTTGCATCTTCAATAGGTCACCCCCTTGTCTAGCCTATGATCAAATATGGATAAATTCGGTAGCAAGTTAGAAAGGTCACTTGCCTCTAGCTTGGGACCCAACCTGTCTACTTTTGGTTGCATGATACACGGGGGCACTATGTAATTTGTGACCAAAATTGGATAAGTTTTGTCACAATCTTTCCATTTTGTCAAACCTATCCATTTTCGGTCATATTCAATTGCAATAACATCATTTTTTTACAATCAGGGTAGTCAAAATTTAACATGTGTGCCAACTATTCTCAAGGAAAGAAGGGGAAGGAAGGAAATGTGGGACCTTTATAAAAGGTGTCATTCCCACCCACTAACTTCATTTTCTTGTTGAATGTGTGAAGACTGTGGTTGTGCGAGCAATCTTACCTTACACTTAAGAAAAAAGTGGTTGGTGAGGTTCTGATTCTTCAATTGTTTAACGATTGTTACCAGAATTCATTGGTTTGAATTCTTTGATATTCATCATACCATTCTTAGTAACAATTATAATTTACATTATAAATTTTAAGTATTTAAAATCAACCATAGGTCATAAACCTTTTTTGCTTAGGCCTTTGAAGCTAATAGTAAGGACTATTGTAATTATAAAGATATAGCAAATAGACTTTTAAGGATAGGATGGCAAACTCAAGGGATAAAAGGATTGACCCAACATCACCAACAACTAGGCTAGGGCCTCCTCCAAGGGAATGAGCAAAAGGCAAGAGGCACAACCTAAACAAGGAAATTTTGGAGGATCCTAATCAGTTGGCATATGATGGATGGCAAAATATACCCTACCCTTGGACACATTATGTGGTGAGCCAATATGTTGATTGTGTCACATCAACAAATTTTGGTTAGTGCAAACGCATGACATTCATGTCAAAAACAATACAACCCATTTTAGTAGTAAGGACCATCATATGAAATCATGATTGGTGGATGTCAATTTGGCTATTTGGGGGACATGAGAATTCAAACGCAATGTGGTGCCATGTTGTACATGGTCCAAATGGTGTATGTAGAAGTGGCTTTCGATGTTGAGATGGATTAGTCCAACATCCCAACAAGCTTTTGATCACAACAAAAAAAGAATGTACACCACATAATTCCATGGTCGATTGAAACTCAATCCAACCTTGGCCTTAACGTTAGTGGTCCATCTAAAGTTTTTGGATCCAAACGATCCCTAATGATGCCCACTCCCATTAATCTATCTTTCGATGCCCATGACAATGAAGTAGATATTGATTGTGATTTTCTTGGCATGTTTGAGAATGTTTCAACAAACCAAGATGTGGACCCAAGTAGCCTCCAAGATGCCATTACAAATGTCATTGAAAGGTGGGGGTTTGGATTGGAAGTAGAACATGAAACATAGACATAGGTTGCATAACTCAAGGCCAAGGCCAAATTCACAGAAAAGCAAATCGTAGAGTTGCATGGATAATTACAAAGTATGGAATCATGGTCCAAGAAGGTTGAATGTGAAGCTATTGAATTGTGAGAATAATTGGAACAATTGAATGTGAGAGTTAAAAGCTTGGAGCATGGAATTGAACTCACAAGTTAATAAGAGGCATTGTCATCCCATTCCTTGAAGATGGAAAGCTCTAACAAGAGGTAATAGAAACTAAGTGAGAACTGGAACAACAATGTGCAATGCAAAAAAAACATGGAGATCCAATACCACGATTTAAAAGCTGCTTACATTTGGGCTGCAACATCTAGGGAGGTCCAATTCAAATATGAACTTCTACAAATTGGTGTGGATTTTCAAGAGGACTGGGCCTTTCGAACACAAGGTCTAACATCTTGGCCAAGGGTCAATGAATTACTTCCTGAAGACCTACCTAAGTAGGGCAATGGGAACAATAACATAGATTGGCCCAACCATCCACAATTAAAGTGGGAGTACAAATCAAGCCCAACCCACACATGGCCTAGGTGGGCATTTTTGGTCAATGCTTCAAGCCTTCACATACGATGGCACCACTTGCCCAATCTACTTCAACCCATATGGGTCGGAGGGGGGAGGTTTCTCCCGGCCTTTCTTTTGGCCATAACTTGTGTTTCAGATGTTCAAATGAGCCAAGCGAGCCCATTTTAGACATCTACACTCTAAGAGCTTTCCAATGATATAAAGGACGCCACATTCCATTGAGGTTTGACCCCTGCAATCGCTCTCTGAAGTTTTGGGAGTCCACCGGGACTCCATCTCCCAAAGTGGGAATTGCCTTGGGAGTGTGAGGGTTCACTCCCTCACATTTTCTAACACTTTCTCACACTCCTGGGAGTATGTGATGTGACTCCCGAGCTTCCTCTTGCCTTGACTCCCGGGCATCCTCTTGGCTTAACTCCCGGGCTTCCTGTTGGCCCGCACCCTTGCAATTCCCTTTGCCTTGGTCGCGAACCCAAAGCTAGGGTTGTGACATGTACCATCTACAATGCATCACTCCTTTCATGGTGCAACATAGGCATTGTGTGTTGTGTCGAACGTTGTTCCATAGCCCATTATATGCAATGTTCAACCTAAAACATTGTATGCCACCTCATTGGGAATACAATGCTCAAAATGCACACAATTATGAGAAGAAGTGGGGGACCGACCTTCTATGTAAATGGTGGCATGGTCTGCATGCACTAGATTTTGCAATGAACTTTGTGAGTTTTGAAAAAGACATTACCATGGTGACTATAGCTTGCCATGCCTTGTACCCAAACCAAATAGAATAAAATTAATGAAACCCTACCAAAATTGGAAAAAAAGAAAGGTATACATAATTCATTATAAATAAAAGGGAAAACTAATAAAATAATTCATTATAAAATAATTAATTTGGACACAAATGAGAATTCCCAATTCTTTATTTTTTCATAAAGAAATATGGGAGCTAACAATAGTACAAAATGAAACCCAATACAACAAAAAAAATGGTCATATGGAAAAATGATATGTACAACCAATGACGATGAAATAACCCTAAACCCATATGTAGCCCTATTATGAATGGGAGTCTACAAGTGGAAGCAATGGTCAGTCATTCACATTGGCTCTAATACTACCTTCCCCCCATTGCACAACTAACTATTTCAAAGCACCTCAAGTTATGGTCTCAAAATCTTGGGCTAAAATCTCTTACAAGCCACGGAGCAACTTTAGCCCTTGGAGGAGCTGGAGCATATGAAGGGCAATTTGGTTGAACAAATAATCTTGAACCACTTCATACAAGCTCAACCATAGAACTGGAGGCAAGTTTCAAACCTTTCAAAATCATTTGCCTAGTCAACTCACTCAAAATCAAGATAGTATCACACAACAAGAATTGAAGGTTTCGAAAATGGGGTGAAAGTTCATGAAGGAGACAAAGGGTCTTAAAAATGTAGGCATGAATTTGCATAGGAGTCCAAGGTCTTAGGAGTGGGGGTGAAAGTCTCTGTGAAGGTCCAAGGTCCCAAGCGTGTGGGCAAAAGTCGAAAGGTCCCTCAAGTGCAAGTGGGAGTCTGTGTGAATTTTGGAAAGTTCAAAAGGCAATGCTCCATAATTGTGAATTATTTTCTTTCTCAAAGTTGTTCTACATTACTTTCCTTGCAAATCTTGAGCATTCAATCTTATCTCTTGGGTTAGTTTTCAAATGAATTAGTCCACCGTGAGGATGGAGGATGGAGGATCTTGTTAGAAAGATGTAGGAGATCCTTTGTTTCCAATCACTCCACCATGAAGGAGAAGATGTCGTTTCATTTACTTGAATCAATATGTTTGGCATGATATAATGAACATGGAATAAATATATTTTTAAAAAAAATTCTTTCATGGTTTACGATATTATCGCAAAATGATGCGAGTAATGCTTGCCTTTTAAGTTTTGTTAAGGCTATGCAATACCCTTCCAAATTCCAAAATATATGTCATGGAACCCACCCCCACCCCCATGTGGCCTTTTTTTTTTTTGAAACTTTTCCCACCCACCTACTACCCCCCAATGTCCCCCACCGACCTACTCACCTATATATTTAAATTAAAAGTATATTTTTCCCCATCTACCTATTCACCTATAAATTTAAAATGTGTTATTCTCATCCGCACCCACCGACCCACCCTACCATCGACCTACCTACCAACATTTTAAGTAGGTATCTACCAAATCCCACCTACATGGCTACACCTACCTACTTGGTTGGCATTCCAATAAACCCCCCAATTGTCAAAAACAATTAGGAACGAATAAAACGAAGGTATTGCATGGAACTTGGTCTTGTTTATTGAATAAAATTCATAAGGGCAAGATTAAAGTAATTGTCATCCCTTTATGTAAAGGTATCTCAAATAGGCATTTATTGTAAACACGTAGTTTTTATGTGTTGTGAGGGTATTGCAAAATCTTTTGAAAATCTAGAGTATGTGAAACCCCCCAGTTAAGGTATTGCAAGTTCTGCGTCATGAATGTTTTTCACAATGGGGCTGGGGGGGTATTGCAAAACCAATACATTTAATGCATGTTGTACACATGGGGGGCTTATATCAAACAATAGGGCTTAGATAAAACAATTTGATTTGCTTATTTTAATGATGTACTTAAGTAATGTGGATTAGATTTAGCAATGATTTATGTTAGCAATAGGGTTTTAAAAATTTGGGATATGGAGATAACAAATATTTATGACTTTTTGCACCTTTTAAGCCTAATTAAAGTTCGACCTAATATTGATTTTGAGGTGGATTTGGCATTTGCACATATAAGCCACAATACCCTTTTTTTTTTCCTCTCAAAGAGAGTGGAGAAAGGTTCATAAGCAAAGACCCAAATAAGAGGTAAGAAACACATTGTGGCTTCTATTCATTTTATTTTTCATTTAATTTTTTCAAATTAGGGTTTAATTAATGGTTTTTTTGTTTTTTATTTTACTTAGGGTATTTTGTTCCCCCTTGCATATGAATGGTCATGGAAGTATCAATTACATGTGGGTATTACACATTTAAATAGAAAGCTCTACATATATTCAATTGATTATCTCTAAGAAAATAGGGATTTTTTTTTTTTTGCGTTAAGTTTAGATAACCATAAAATAATCAAGTGATTTTTTTTCCATTTGTAAACTATTGCTTGTTGGTGGGTTGTGATAAGGTTCACTTGTAAAGTTTAGGGGTTTTGTTGATTAGGGTTATTATGATTTGTAAACTTGTGAGGGTATTCCATGGGGTTTCACAAGTTGGGGACTCCTACTATACGGCTATTCCTTTAACAATTCAAAGCCTAGGCCAAACTCCATTGTCCCAATCCATCAAGATTCAAAACCCCAACAAAATCAATTTTTTTCGAATGTGGATTTGGTGTGGAAATATGGCTTTAGGCATGGAGGCCAAAACAAGGTGGTAATACATCCCCCACGCATGTGTCTCTGAGTTTTTGTAGGGTGAATGAGGGGATATGCAAACTAAAGTCAAGTGGAACATCTCCAAGAGTTTGTCCCTTCAACAGGATGTAAAAAAATTAATGATAAATAATCATTTCAGGCATATTTGGTATGGTATCAAAACCTATAAACATTTTCCATTAGTCATTTTGGAAATTCTAAGGTTAGTCAATTTTATGTCTTTTGATTTGATTGAGTGTAAATTATGTTTTGTAGGTATGAATGTGATTATGGGCTAGAAGACCATTGTTGTCGTAACCTTAGCCTTAGGCTTACAACCAAGGCAAAGGCTTGTAAAGGTGCGGGCCAAGAGTGAGCCGGAGAGTCACATTTCATGCTTTCAAGAGTGCAAGAGAGTGCGAGGGAATGAACCCCCACACTCCCAAGTGAGTTCCCACTTTGGGAGTTGGAGTCCAAATGGACTCTTGAATTTTCAAAGGGTGATTTCAGGGGTCAAAACTCATTGGATTGAAAAGTTCCTTATATCATTGGAAAACTTTAAGGACGTAGATGTTTTAAATGAGCTTGCATGACCCATTTGGGTCCTTTAAACATAAGTTATGGTCGAAAAAAGGGCTGGCAGTCAAGTTGGTAGTTTGACTCCCAACCACTAATAGTCAGGAATCACCCCGATTGATTTGCGTGTAGGTGGTGTGCCACATACTGTTGAAAAGATCTTGATGATGACTCTGAATAAAAAGTAATTGGCCTCCAAAGTTGCGAGAGACCTAATTTCGAGAATTCTGGGACTCCCAACTTGTGAGTCCCGAAACAAAATGACATTTGGGTCCTGGCCCCGTGGCTAGGCGCAGAGAATACTATAAGGGGGAAGGTGGTGGCTTCCTCCAAGTCTGGGCCGTGGTGAGTCTTGTAAGTCCGTATTTTCCCATGGCTCGTCCGTGCACCAAAAATGCTCCAACTATGCACTAACCAACTTGTTGTTTAGTTTGTGTAAGTCCATGTGAGTAATTGACTTACTTGTTATTCTTCCTAGTCCCCATCCCGGAACTCTAGCACGCCCCTTTACCCCCAAAGTGTTGCGAGCTAAGGAACATGTGCCAACTCTTTATCCTTCTGTTGTTTTCACATTTAGACTTGCAGTTGAATCTACCAAGGAGTTTGGGGGTGCGTCAATTGTGAAGACCCCAACCACATGAGGTCAATCAAATGTAATTGTTTGGCCCACTTTTCCATCAAGAAGCTTTACACACATTTAGATGTGGTGGAAATCACTTTTTACCATTGGATTCGTATTCGGGCCAATGGACATCCTACTCATGGCGCATGTGACCCATGGTTCACATCACATATGTCAGCATATGATCCACATGTGTTTCACAAATTGAAGGACCCAATTAGGGTTATGGTACACCATGAAGCAAATTTATGTCAAGCACAAAAAAATTTGGTGGGCATAGGTGAATGTGGGTGAGCGGATGACTCGGGATGATTTCTTACAACTCCTAGATATCACCTACTTGGACCAAAAACATAAGAAGTGTACTTGGCATTTACACACAAACTCAATGCTTTCTATTCAATCATGGGTTTGTGTTCATCTTGATGATGTTTTTTATTTCCAAGATGTAAGTGAAGTGAATGGGATTCATGTCCCTTTCACCACAGGCATCCACACACCTACACGGTTTTAAGCCATGCTCCAATTCGGTCACAATGGCTTATTTCTATGGATGCCATGTTTAGCACCAACAATGTGAAATACCACTTATTCACATTGATGGTGTTTGATTTTCATCAAATAGGGGTGCTAGTTGCTTGGGTTATCATAAGTCAACAAACATGTGAAGACTTGGTGGAGTGGTTGAGTGCCTTGTGGGCAAAGCTTCTATTGCATATGCCAGATTTGAAACCATCATGTTTCATTGTGGATGATGCCTCACAAAAACTCCGAACATTACGATAAGTTGTACATTAATTTTTTATTTTTTATTACATTATTTTATGTTTTGGTATTACGTTCACATGGGGATTCCATAACATGTTTATTGTTCATGGTAAGGGCCATGGTAAGCACATTGATGTTGGGTATAACATGGCAGGATTGTGTGGGGTCGAAATTTTGTCCCAATTTGTCTTTGCGCATGGTATGTGTTGAAAGCATGGTGCTTGCATTCCATGGAAAAAATTAAGGATTCAAAGGTCAAATGTGCTATACTTGATTGCCTCCACATCTTGATGTTCATGTCCATCAACCCAAATGAGACCATTGATGATTTTAAAGCATGTGGGAGGGAGATGTTGGTGGAAAGTTTTGCTAACTTACAAGCTAATGTTGCTTGTACAAGATACTTTTGGGTTTTATATTGCCAACTTGGTAAGTAAATGGTCCCCCTTCCAAGTATGGCATAATTTAAAGCCTTTTTTGCTATGGATGCATTACATGGATGCATGTTCACTTTTCACACATAATTGAATTACGGTTGAAAGTATGTTGTGCATGTCCATGTAGAGCTTTGGATGGTTGGGCTTTGTCAAGTGCCACACTCAAATCAAAACACACAAGTTAGCATGAAGTCTTATTGTGGGGCTCTAGAACATTGGTTTTCTCTTGAGACTAAGGGTTTGAAGGGCCGCCTCATTGACTGGTTAGTGTGGAGGTTAACCACAACTATGACATGACATTATATGCACCAAGTTGAAAAGAAGAGGCAAGGGTTCATAAAAAACAAGGTCATGGCACGACTTGTGATGGCAAGTGTTAACAAAGCTAGTCGAATTCCACACACTGATGTGATCTCACCTACCTTTGAAGGGGATGCTGGTGATGATGTTTAGCAGGTGTGAAGCCAACACCATCCTAGTGTTATTCATAAGATTCATGCCCCTTTCACAAAATATGCAAGTTGCACTTATGAATGGGCATTGTAAGGAAACTTTTACAAACATCAAATTGTTGACCTATTGACATGTATTGACTTTACAACAGATAATATCATTGAGTATTGTGGCACATATTATGGAACTCACCATTGTGGTTTGAAATGCATGTTTGTTGACTCGGGATACTTACAATTAGATGATGGTGCGACCAATGATGAGGATTGCAACCAAGATCTAGTTGATGAAATCGACATTATTGACATTGGAGGGCTTACAACCATGGATGAGGATAGTTTTTTTGACAATGTCGATGTGCTAGAAGGTTCATTCGCACCCATGGATTGAACCTTAGCCTACTTGCATGAAATAATGACTAATATCACCATAGAATGTACCGCAAATGCAATTGTTGAATCATGTGTGTACAATATCATTTCTTCGAGGAGTTAGATCAAACACCACCTTTGTTTGGTTTGAGTCAATGGATCCATACATCTAGGAATGGTATTTTGTTGAATGGATGATGGCTTCGAAAAATTTATCAACTAGATGAAGGATTAGCATGAAACAATGATGGAACATTTACCCATAAAAAAAGGACTAGGGAATAAAGAAAGGTTTGTCACTTGTACCCATATTTAGACTTAATATACATGTGACACAATTTTCATTCATACTTAACTTTTTACACATTTCACCAAATAAAATTGAATTGTGCAAAATTTGCGTTAGAAAACAAATTACAACGCGTGCATTAAAATAATATCCAAATGATTTGGTAACCAATGTGTGTCAATGAATAACTATTAATCACAACTAAATGCGATTAATAATGAAATTTAAAACTCCAAGTAATGCACAAAGCAATGAAAGTTTCTTGTTTGTGTACATTTAGTTCAACTATAATACCCCATACTGCATAATCAAAAAACATGCAATCCTCCTTATCAAGTATCCAAGAAATGTTTTTGGGGCAATCAATTATCATTGGACACAATGGAGGGTATTATACTACATATATTGGGGTACTCTATAAAACGCCATGTGCTAATTTATTTTGGCCTATGTTATCAAAAGGGTATTGCTCATGATTAGAAGGATGGAGTGAAGATGCAGTACCCCTCTTACAATATCCTGAAATTGCTGAGTGGATAATCACATATATTTTGACAATTAGCGAAGTATTGCATAACTTTACCAAAAATGAAAGGGAAATCAATACCTTAATTTGGGTATTCTGTAAAACGCCATGGGTTGAATCATTTTTTGTGTTAGCTATTCAAGGGGTATTGTTCATGATTAAAAGGATGGAATTAAATTGCAATACCCTAATTTGTATCCCATAAATACTTTGGGGTCAATCACATATCTTTTTACATTATTTGGGGTATTGCATAACCCTACCAAAACCTATCCAAAGATAATTTATTGATGATGTATATTTAATTAATGCATATAATCTCATGCTTATTCTATGTAAATTGAAATTTAGGGAATATCATATCAAATAATGGCACTAATGATCATTAATTGTCACATTTCAATTTTTATTAAACCTAAAACAAATGTGAAGTTTATTTGAATAAATAAGGGTTATTTATGATTCAAAAAATATAAATGGTGCATAATCTATCAATTTTTAGTTTTGAAAATATTTTTGGTTGAAATCATGATATAATTAATTAGTTAATATGTGAAATTATAATTTTTTACATTTATAAAGATAAAATTTTGCCTAATTGTTTAAACTTGTTAGTATTTTAATTAAAATTTATAGTTTAAAATCATTTTCAACATCATAAATGATAATAATTCACAAATGGACCAATGCAAATTAGAATGAAGGTATTGCAAAACTAGGCACATTGATGGTATAAGGTTTATTTGAATAAAGTTTTGGTTTGTACTTACAATACCCTTAAGTTTGTGATAGTTTTTATGTTTTACCTCCATTTGTATAATGGTTTATGATATTGTCACAATATGGTATAGGTATTGTATTCCTTTTAAATTTTCATAGGGCTGTGCAATACCCCTCCAAGTTTCAAGGTGAATGCAAATATCCCAAGATGATGCAAGTAATGCATTTAAACTCCATAACTTCGTTCAGATGGACCTTCTAAAATCAATGTGAAAAGCTTTGTGGTACCTTCATTTATTTGAATAAATATGTTTGGCATGATATAATGAGCATGGAATAAGTATCTTTTTTTTAAAAAGTTGTTTCATGGTTTATGATATTATCGCAAAATGATGTGGGTACTATTTTCCTTTTAGGTTTTGCTAAGGTTATGCAATACCTTTCCAAATTCCAAAATATATGTTATGGAACCCAAAGGTTTTATGGGATACCTGAAGAACAATAGTGCATGTGAGTACTTTTGGGCATGAACATTACCCCTTTGACATCTCGAACCAAAATAAATGAACCCATGGTGCTTGCAGATTACTTCAAATAAGGTATTGTTTTCCTTATAGGTTTAGACAATACCCCTATGGGTTTTAAAAGATACGTGATGAAAAAAGATTTTTGACATACCCTAGTTTAGGTAGTGCACACCCATTGGATAATTTTGGGCACAAACGATACCCAACCAATAGCTTGGATTAAAATAATTCAATCCATGGTGTTTATAGAATACTTTCGTGAGGGTATTGCTTTCCTTTTAGGTTTTGTTAAGGCCATGTTTTACCCATCTAGGACTTTTTAAATATGTAATGGAGCTCAAAGGATTTATAATATACCCTTATGGGGGTATTATATTTGCATTGAATAATTTTGGGCACAATCAATACCCCCCTAATAGTCTTGACCAAAATAATTTAATCCATGGTGTTTACAAATACCTTCATGAGGGTAATGCATTCCTTCTAGGTTTTGTTAAGGCTATGCAATACCCTTTTAGGATTTTTTAAATATGTTATGGAGCCCAAAAGAGTTTAGGGGTATTGCATTTGCATTGAGTAATTTTGGGCATAAGCAATACCCCTTCAATAGTTTTGACTAAAATAATTCAATCCATGATGTTTACAGAATACCCACACGAGAGTATTATTTTCTTTTTTAGGTTTAAACTTCTAATTTTTGGGGGTAAAGAAGGATTTTATGGTTGGAGTGTAAGAATAGAATCACTGTTTTGATAAATTTATTAAGTAGACATATAAGAATATGTGAAAATGTATTTTTAATTATTAACAGAAGATGGTGCAAAATGAAAGTAAAATGCTTTAAATTAAAAAATGGGGAACATGTGGTTGCTTCAAAAATAAATTGCTACCTTAAATCTTGAAGACCAAAATAACACCTTAATCAAAAGTGGGATAAACTACGAGATTTTCTATTATGTGTCACTACTAAAGGGGGATGGGATCCCATTGGCCCTCTTATATTGTGCTAATGTGACCTCTACATTATGGGTGCGCCATCGCATAAAACCCTGATGATTGGCCAATCGTGCATCCACAACATTAGGCACAAACACCTCTTTGGTAGTGCCTTGAACCTTAGAACAAACAACACAATACAATAAGTATTACATACAAGTTTTTAAACTTAAAATTCAATAAAATTTAGTTTGGCATTGTCGAAAAACTTACCAACCATGATTCATTTTTGGATCATGATATTATGTAAGGAGGCCAATTTCCTTACGCCACACTATCTTATTTGATGCAAACTTCTAGTCGAGCTCCATCCAAACACCTTTGAGTGCCTTTGCATACCTAGCTCGAGATGCTTGAATCACAAGTGCAAGGTCCTCATTGCACTCTAACTTGGCTTGCACATTGAAAGGGATGGCCCCCACACCCCATATAGTCATCCTAAAAAGTCAAAAAATGTGGGGCTAGTTTCATAAGTGCAGGCTTAAACACCTCATGTGTGTATTGCAAATCAACGTGGAGCCTATCTCACTCCAAGAATGCATGCCTCCTAGCCTTAGTAATAACCTTTGCTCGTTGTGATGAAACTAAACCAAAGGGTTGATTAAGACCCACGCATTCATTGTTGCATGATCTTCCCCAACTCCTGAGTAGATGGGCATCTGGGCTTGCTTAGCTCCATGGTAACATTGTGACATGCCCACAAATGCTGCACCAAGTTATACTTGGCCATATAGGATGCATCACACCCATCAATGTTGTAAGAAAATTTGGGCCCATCCTTTGCCCAGTGCACACCTTCTATGGCAACTACATTTGAAATCAAAAAAACAAAAACAAGAATTAACATTATGGATAAAAGTTAGCCCATGTACAATGAGGGTATTGCATAAATAGATAAAAGATATAAACTTAAGGATGAAGGTATTGCATAGAAGGATAAAGATAAAGAACACAAGGTGAGGGTATTGCACATAAAGATAAAAGATCCAAAACACAAGAGAAAGATATTGTCAAAACCCAATGTTCAAAAGCTAATTCTAGATAAAGTAATCACCTATAAAGGCTCGATGCATTGTTTTCAGACTTTCACCCAAAAAACATGCCCCACCCACCCTCTCACATGGAGAAGGAACGTGGGGCATTTTTTGGTGGGGTTTAAGGAGTAGAATTAACAAAGGTATTATAACAAAAAAAAATTGACAAAAAAAATCCCACCCATCCTTTCCACTTGAGAGGATGGGTGGGGCAATAAATTGTAAAATAAGTTTAATATACCACCTCCATCAATTTGGGCATGAGGTTCAACATCTTCATTTGCATTTTCTTCTTCCAGCATTGGAGGGGGAACTACATCTTCTTGTCTTTCAATTATCAAAATATTTTTTTCCAAATTTGTCTCAATTTTATGTGCATTTGCAACAAATGATTTTCCAGTGTCCCCACCTACTTACACTTGCTCTTTAACAATTTCAGGAGCAAACAATGTAACCACATTTTTAGCTATTACTTGCATTTCTTGTCCCACCACCACTGCCTCTGAATTTCTTTCACTTCCCATGCCATTTTCAATTGAAACTTCCTAATTTGCTCCACCATTCCTCGCTTTTGTTCAAGTTTGCATCTAACACAAAAATAATAATTAAAAAAAAATCACAATGCTCAAGCCAATAGTAGCTAACAACCATGTTTAACCAACACCAACAACAAAACACTAAAAGAGGATGACGACAACACAAGGTGCCATCATCATCTTTTTCACAACATAAATAATATATTTTTTAAAAACAATAAGCAGCGCATTACATGTGTTGCTTGTCGTCTCTCCCCTCGTTCCTGTAAAACCACGATGCTGTCGTTGTCATCCTTGTAATAACAGGAAAAAACAACTAACAATGAGTAATGCGCATAATGCGCTACTCGTCCTTTCTCCTCGCATTCTTACAAGACCACACCACTAGAAGAGGATGATGATGACATTGTGTGCCATCATTGTCCTCCTTGTAGTAGTAGAAAAAAAATTTGATGATGAACAGTGTGATGTGCATGTTACTCATCATTTCTCCTTGGGCTCCTACAAGACCACACCACTAGAGAAGGACGACGACAACACCGTGTGCCATTGTCATCATCTTTGTAACAACAAAAAAATTTGACCACGAACAATGCATTGCACGTGTTGCTTGTTGTCTCTCCTTGCGCTCTTGCATTCCCACACCAAAAGCGAACAATGATGGCATGGTGTCGTTGTCCTCCTTTTTGCAACAACAAATTTTTTTAAAAAAAAAACTTTGTCTTTCCTTGTGCTTACAGCAAAAAAGAAAAAGATGATGATGATAATGGTGCCATCGTCTTCTTCCTCTATGCTCAACATTTCAAAAAGAAGAAAAGCGGGCAAAAGCTTGCATTCTCTTCTTGTGTTGCTCCTCTTGCCCTCCTCCTATGTTCCTAAACCCTTGCTCAGTAGCTCCAATGCCCTCCTCCTAAGCTCTTGTTGTGATGGCGATGGTTGATTGCGCCCTGCTATTGGCAATGGCGATGGCGAGAAGGTTAGTTGTGAAGAGAGTGCAAATGGGAAGGAGGTAGATGGGTTGGGTGGTGGAAGGGAGGAGGGTGCTGGCTCACTCAAGCCCTAATATAGTAAATTGATACCCAACATTGATTCTAACATTCAAGAATAGTGACTAGGAGAATTCATTGTGCAAATAATAGGAGTTGGATAACAATGAATAGCGATCATGGTAGGAGTTAGACACACTCAAGTTAGCACATAATGTTTGAAAATTGTTTTGAGAAATAGTTGCAAGTGCCTTAGACTTCAATTATTTGTGTCCTGCAACGATAGAACTAAGTGTACAATTTCCTTATCACCAAGGTAGAATTGTGATATCATAGTCATCCATTAAAATTCATTTCATTTTCTGGGCTTGGTTTCATACATGTCAGATCATTCAATGAGGCCACAATGATCCATCGATACTTATGAATGCGATTGAGTGAATTTTGTCCATAAAATTTGCTAGTTCATTTTCATCCTCCATATTTCAAGCCACTTCATGGATTTACATTGATTCACAATACTCAAAGACCTTGCATAAAAAGGCACAAAAAACTTACCTTTTAAAACCCTTCTTGGCTCCCAAAATGCACCCCCAAAAACATTGGAAAGTTTAGTTTTATGTGCAAGCTTGAAAGAGAAGATGTCCCATGAGATATCCAATGCAATAAAGTTCAAAGTGCACACCATGCAAATTAGTTGTCAAGTATTACATGTAGGGTGATGTCCTAGGAGCAGGCATCAGCCAAAGGTGGGCATGCCTTTGGGGGGGAATGCCATGCCCCAAGGGCATACCTATTCCTAAAGCAATAATGAGATCGAGCTTTACAAATGGCCAGGATCTCAAGGCTCTGTATAGTGGGCACTTACACATATGGACTTCATTGTGTTTTTATAGTGGATGCTTCTGGAGCTTGCCCTACCCATACTTAGTGTAAAGGCCCTACCCTTTACATTACAAAACATATGGTTGGACTTTATGAGTTGCTATTTGAGTTGCACAAGTGGTGCAAAGGTTCAATGTGGACTGTGTTACGTCCAAATTTGATGCACATAAACATGTAGGGTGCCTTGTCCCCATCAGACTAGTGCAAAGTCCATTGAAGTCAATTGAAAGAAAAGAGAAGAAATATTTGACGCTATGTGGAGCTAATATGCATGTCCCAGGTTCAGCCTTCTCATGTTGGTGGGCTCAATAAGGTTTAGGCAACACACCACCATTTCTCAATTGATAAATTTTTTCCATTTCGAGGATGTGTCATTTGTGTTGTGGAACTTGGTCATTAGAGGGAAGTGTTTGGTTATGGGTCAATTGACATTTTGTCTACTTCACTTTAGAGAAGAAGTTAATGTAATTAAGAGCCTCTTAAACTTTGATCATGTATTTAACTCCATCCAATATGGAAACTCAAGTTGTTGCAAAGAATACGATAATGGCAGTACTCAATTGGGGTCAAAAAATGGCTGCCCACTCAAAACCGTGATGTGGGAATGTTTCAGTTGTTGGCCTTGGTTAAATCTCATCTCCTTGCTTCCAAAAACCCATTGTGAATTTTCTCTTTTCTTCTTGCAATGGATGCTTTGCATTTGTTTCCG
>Ga0116231_10000599_pt1 | contig 65082 bp, 46 predicted proteins | sample S1TSphgellanicum_2_FD_89695 | JGI IMG/M metagenome (GOLD analysis project Ga0116231, IMG submission 89695) | Host-associated microbial communities from peat moss isolated from Minnesota, USA - S1T2_Fd - Sphagnum magellanicum MG | ecosystem: Host-associated > Plants > Peat moss > Unclassified... | reverse complement strand
CACAAAAAACAAAACCCATAAAAATTTAAAATTTAAAAAAAAAAAACAGAAAAACAAAGGTCCGGGCAATGCCAGAAAAAAACCCGTACAAAAAAACAAACACACCTGTAAATTTAATATATAAAATTACTATTATTATTCTTAGATTTCAATAAAATATTAATAAATAAAATAAAAATAAATATTATGAACATGAAAAGGTACATGTTAATTTTTAAAAATAATATCCATGTTAGTGGGTAGATGGAAATTTTAAATAAAAAAATAAATATAAATTAAAAAAATAAAAAATTATTATTAGAAAAGGAGTGAGGTAAGTAAGTTTTCATACAATTCTTCACATTCCACCAGTTAGTTAGTTAGTTAGAAATTGTCAATGGACACGACCATACCCAAGGGTTTTATGCAAAATCCTCCCTACACAAGATTTGAGAGAACTTGCCATATTCTTCAATAACAATTGAAGAAAGAACCAACAAAGCAAGGTGTTTTTTGTTTTTCTTTTGTTGCCGCCTTATCAATAATGGTGATATAATTGGGTGCTTATTGTTCTACACATACCGAATGAACAAACAAATGAATGAGCAAAATCAATGGAATGGGAAGAAGAAGAAGAGGAAGAGAAGAGAATGAACAATTTGTTTGTTCTTGTTTTGAGGCACTTTTAGTACTTACGACTTGTACAAGTACTAACTACGTTGGAATCCCAATTTTTCTCAAATTTCAGTTATAATAAGGGCTTTGATGATGAGAGAGACTTGGAGAGTTTCATCCATCCCAACTGTTGGGTCAAGTTTAGCCCAGTCATTTTGATTGAGATTTTGGAACCTACCCAACTTTGGTTAGGTAGGTTATAAGGGGTTTTTTAATGAGATTTGGAAACCTCACCTTGAGATTTAGAACCCACCCAACCAACCAACTTGGTGAAGTTGAGATTTCGTCAAGTTTAGTAGTTTTAGGGTTTGCATATGATTTAGAAACCCAACCCAACTTTTTGTCAAGTTTGGTGGTTTTTTCTAATGAGATTTGGAACCCACCCACCTTTAACATCTTCAAGTTTAGTAGTTTTTAGTGATTAATGTTTGGAAAATCAGCCCAACATCTCACTAAACCCAACCCTAAACCCAACATCTCAATAAATTTTAGTGACTTTGATGAGTATTTATTTGGTGGAAACCCAATATTTTGTCAAGCTCAATGATTTTTGATGAGTATTTGGAAAACCAACCTTTTTGTCAATTTTTAAAAGTGGTTTTGATAAGCTTTTTTTGCAACCCTAAACCCTAAACCCTCTTGGCCAAGTGTAGTGCTCTTTGAATGAGAATTTGGAGGCCAAAACTTTTGGTCAAGTTCAGTAGCTAGTGTATGATGAAGAGAGCTTATTTTGGAGCCCAAAACATTTTGCTCATGTTCATTGAGCTCAATTCTCCTCTCAAGTCCAGTGGCCAATTTTTTAATCAGATTCGTAGCTTGCTCCCCACACTATCAAACACTTCACTGTTTCAGTGTAGATTGTCAATAATGTGTGAATACAAAATTTGGCAAATTGGAGGAAGCAATAATACTAGTACCTACTCAACTGACAAATCTTGTCTTTAGCTCCACCACTCCAATCAAAGTGTAGAAGGAAGGCTGGCTGGCTGGCTAGCTAGTTGGCTAGCAGAAGGAAGCCACCCAAATAAGTTGAGTTAAATCACCACCATCAGAATGAAGAATGGAGTTGGTGGGTGAGGAAGAAGTAAGTACCAAAGAAGCTGATTGGGGTATTATGATGCTCCCAAGTTATTGTTTCATTCAAAAGACTAGGCTAGCTTCACCTAATGAGTTCAAATACTAATGCACTTACTATATAGATGCTTCAAAGAACACTTATACCAACAAAATATGTGACAACTCACATATGTCATTTGGGAAATCATCAAACCCTAAATGCATGTATTCTACTACCTTTCTTTATATATATATATATAGATATTTCCTCATTTCCATTTTTTAAAAACATTTTAAAAAAATTTATCATGTAAAAGGAGTTTATAATATAAATAACCCCCTTATTGGATTTGCATGATGAGTTACTACACCTTAGCATCATTTAATTTTATGATTATGTCAAAATCGGTGATTAATCATGTACACATAAAGTTTAAGTTCTATTAAAGATGGACAATTCATGCTTAATTGTTGAAATTAATTTATGTTTAAACTTGTGTTTACTCAAATTGGGATAGGTTCGATTTTGGGACACTAAACCTACAATCTTTGTGATGTAGTATAAATGACAATCATCCCCCGAGTGAAGAAAATTTGTATATTGCATTTTGAAAAATATTATTAACATGTATAACAACATGTAACATGTAATGGGTTTTTTATTGTTTTACCAAGCTGAATTGCATTGACAAAATATTATTATAATGTGTGTCCATGTTTGGAAGTATATAAAAACCTCAGTAATTAACACACACACACACACACACACATATTATTGATTTATTATGAAAACATGTTTCAAGTTTTTTTTTACATTAACTATTTGAAGCTTAAACAAAAAAAATTACGTTAATTTTAATGTCATGTTAATGATAATACATCACAATTTGTGTAATAAGTGGTTATTTTTTCATATTTTTAAAGTTAAAATTTGTACTGATATTGTAAGTGTAGAATATTCTTATATGATGTTTTTTTACTATATTATGAATCATGTGAAATAATTTTGAATTAAATTTAATGAAGATGAATATTCAAAAGTACACATAAAACATTATAATAAGTGATTTTGTTGGTTTTTTCATCTTTTAAAAGGCTTGAATTTGTTTTCAAATGATGTAACTATGTAAAATAATTGTTCAAACCTTTACATAATAATATAATATGTTATGAAAAAAAAATATATATATTTTACCATTGTGAAAATCATGGGTTTCTAATCCATCACATTTTGCAATCAATCATAGTGTATCACATCATCCTGGTGAGCACTATCATTATTTTTGAAGCAATAATTTTTTTTTTTCATATTAAGGTTGCATGGGTAAATTTGGATTTTATTATCTCATTTGCATCTTTTTATGTTATTAATATATTTAGAATTCCAAAATATCAATATATATTTTATCAAAATAAAATAAAATAAATTTACACCATTAGAATTAACTTATTATTAAAATGTAAGTTCAAAACCAAAATTGCAAGAAACTATATGCAATAATAATATATCAATTAGTAGTACCAAATGCATTAAACTTACTTAAAATTCATTTGATGTCAAATTATAAAATGTTGAAAAATTGATTACACATTTAATTGGTGGTTTTCTTTTATAACCTTGTTGCTTGATAGCCAAGAGTGATGGAATTAAATGAATTTCATTACCTTCCATTTATCTAATTACTCAACAAGTTGTTGGTTTTGTAAATTAAGTTTTTCGACCTTCCTTTTTGGTTTTATTTCAATAAAAACTTTGAGTCCTCTTAATTTTAAATGTGTGTTCTTTCATTAATTACATCCACTTTTCCTCATAGTCAAAGGTTGTAGAATGTTAACGCATGCATAGATTTATCAAATGATATCAAGGTCAATAACTAGTCATTCTAGATTATGCAATGGAATGTAAACCCAAAGCACAAAGCACCTTAGTTCACACAAAGCAAAAAGGCATCAAAGTTACGGGATGGGATTAAAATGAATTCCCAAACATGAGTTCAAAATGAAATCAATTTGTTCAAATCGATAAAGAGGACAATTAATGCAAATTGGAGCCAAAATGATGCATAGGCCAACCATGGGCAACTTAACTCATAAACACACCATGGTTCAAATTTGTAACACACTCATCATTCTCCTCCCTATAATATATTTTGTGATTGATGATGAGGGTTACATCAAAATGGCAAAATGTCTTAAAACTCCCACAAGGGAATACCAAAAAAATTCAATTTTATCAAGTTATGAGTCCTATGACATTGTAGGCTCATAATTCCTATGTATAAACTTCAATTTAAAAGCTCCCAAAGGCAAAGTTGTAGCCTTTGAACAGACCTTTCAAACATCATATTGTGTGTTTAATTTGACGGTCATTTTTTCCTCCCTCCTACAAAAAAACAAAAAACTTAAAATACAAAAGTTCAACCTTTAAAAAATTCAAAGAATTCCATTGTACGCTCCTTGATCACACAAGATGTTATATTCCACCATCAAATTTCATGAATGCCCACATGGTGTCATGCATAGTTCTATGTAGCCGTGTGATTCACATTCATGTTGTGTTACAAAACCAAGAAAATCAATATTTATATTTTGCTACAAGAGACAAAATTCAAACTTGGCATTAGTTTGGTACAACAACAATTTCCAAGTCACCTATTTCCAAGCTCAACACTATAAGTCCATTTTTTTAAACACAAAGACCTCACTAACATTTGGCCAACCTTGCAATAGAACCATATAGGTGTCAACAATGTTCTACTTTGACCTTGTGAAGTTTGATGGGGTTTGTTTAGCATTTTGCCTAAATCACCCTTTACTTCAAACTCAAAATTATAAGTACAAACAAATTTCAATAACACTAAAACCTAAAAAAAAACCTTCCATACACATTAGATCTTTTCCTATTCCTCCCATAATTGTTTACTACTTGAAATAATCATGTGATCTTTACGTCAACCACCCAAAGCAAAATTTCCAAGGTTCAACCCTTACAATAACTTTAGGACGTATATAATTCAATTCCTAAGTTTTTGTCACACACATCATTCCACTTTTTTTTCTCATAGAATGCTCTTTCTTTAAATATGAATCCTCTTACATTTTCTCCCTTTTTTTCCCTCCTAGTTGAAAACTTTATCTCCAAGCTCTATAGAACTCTCCAACAAATCTATGTCACAATCCTCAAAACCTTTTTCCACAATGCCTTTGGATTTTAGGCAAAGAGCATTACGAGACTTGCCTCCCCTTACATTTCAAAAATTTGCTTCATGATTCATTTCCATGTCACTTGGTCATTGCCCTTCAATAACCACACTTAGTATTGTCATCACAACTCCCCCCTTTGAAAAGTGGAGGAGCCCCATTAAAGTGTTTGTGGAAGCTTGTATGTGAAGTTATCCCTTTCAAACTTGCCACATGTTAGTACTTGATTCTCTTGGCCATTAGTGATTGTTTGCATATAGTTAACAATGTTGATGGTGCTTGCCCCTTGCCTTGGTAATGTTAACATAATTTGATGGCACTATTGCATATTGATTATGCCAAAACTATTTGACAATGCTACTCGTGTCAATAGTGCCATATGCATGCTAACAACATCAAGGTTGAAAACAACATCTCAACCATGTGTTGGTTACCAATATCATGTGTTGGCTATCCATAGTTAGTTGCTTGTCACATCAAAAGGTGAATGTTCGCTTCTTCATCTCATATTTTCACAAATAATGACCATTGTTATTTGATTCACTTGGAACTCATTTTCACTAATTGACAACGTTATTTTTCAACTCAAAAAACTGATGGTGCTCACTTTAACTTTGTAACCATTTATCATCTTAATATCCATTTGATGTTGAAAAATAGTTTATGTAAGTACCCATGCTTTACATGAAATAATATATTAACATTAAAATCACTCTTGATATCACCAATATTTGATGCATAAATGACATGTCTTCAAAATGCTAAGGTTTAGCAACCTTAATTTTGGAAGACACAATAAAATGAAGAATGAAAGAAAGGGTTGTTACAACAAAATGATGTGATGAGTCTTAAACATTAAAGGAATGTGGGTGTTGAAAAGGGGTGAAAGCCTTCTAAGTCTTTGTATAATAAACATGTATTACACAATAGTGGGTAGGTTTGTCAATATTTATTTAATTCAAAGTCCATAAGGAATAAAGTTTATTGACAAAAAAATTGCGTGAAAAAGTTCATTCACAATCATGAAAAGATGTAAATTTTGTACAACCTAGTGCTTAGGTGATTGTTGACCATGAAAGGCCAAAACTCAAAACTTATACCATAATTTGTGAGAGGCCACAAACCCAAATGTATGGTAAAGAGTGTCATAGTAGTTAAGCTTGTTTTCATACCAAATCAACACGGTTTGCATAAGTTTTGCAGAGTTGCATTTTGTCCATATCAAGCTTTTTTCATTTTGAAGCACGACCTATTCCAACACCGTGAAAGATGTTTCAAACCTTGATTTTGGGGATAGAATAGGTTGGGATGCCAAATGACAATTGAACCCAAATACCCTTCCAAAAGGATGATAAGTACACCTTGTGTTTTGTGTTATTTGACTTCCCTATTGTGATGTGTGAGTTCCACTTCACATTTTGCAAAGACATTATACACATAGCTTTAGCAATATTTAGATTTGTGCACATGCAATAGAGGTGGTTGGCTATTCATTCATGGTTGTAGAGAGAGCCCTCTTTTGTAATGTAATCCTTATGGGTTGTCAGCATTCGTCTCTCATCTCCTTGAGTAACTCTCTTCAACCCATATGCATCTTTTTGATTCGAGTATGAAGTTCATGTAAAGCCTTCCTCACTTTGTTGTGATGAATCTACAAAATATAGCTGTGAAATGTAAGTCTGCGTAGGCTATAGACAGGATACTCACAACAAGCTTCTTGTCACAGAGGGGATTCCAGACAACTGAGAACAATCATCTCAAACTCTCCAGTACTGGAAACCCAGCCAATCACATCATAACACACTGTCTGCAGCTGAAAAACCAGTCCTTGGGTCTTGAAGACCATGAAGAAATCAAAACAAGGGCTCCTTTTCTCTACATTTTCAGAGCAAGGTGCACAATAAGGTTAGTGAGAATGGAACACACACCAATGTGGATCCTGTTTGTGAAGTTTCATTACATCAAACTTACAGTGGATGCTAACATCCAGAAAAGAATTCAATGTAAGATGATCTGGAGTGCATTCCTGCAAATAGCAGCAAGGCTGGACAGAGAGAGGAGTTCAACGTGAAACAGACAACAAAACCTGCTATAGTGCTTTACTTGGAGCTCTTCTCTCTACTCCACTGATGATTCCTCCAAGACCAACCACAGGGCTCATGCTAATGGGTTCATACTCATCTTCATTCTCCAGGGGCTCAAAGTAGTTGCCATAAATGTACTCAGGTACATAACCTTCCCCATCTTCATACACCATAACATGTCCATGCCATTCCCATGTCCGGTAAGCAGACCCAGAATCTTCATTGTAGAACACGGACACAGACTTCCTGTCCCCAAGCACCACAGATCTCCCTGAATTCGGTAGTAAAATCTCCCACTGCTCATCTACAATCAGGTCAACAATCATGTCTTCCAAGGCGGCTTCTTCTTCAGCAAGCTTGGTTCGAAGAGCATCACACATCATTTTCTTTGGCATGTCCATGTCAATTGCACTGGAATCCACAAAAACTGGATGCAATGATAATGCTCCCATGCCTTTGTTTAGTTGAGTGCCTTTGAGATCAGGGGTGCTTCCATCCACAGGGGCGCTTGGTATTTGTGTTCTCAATTCTTCAGAATTTGGCACAGAGGAGACAGCAGCTGGGTGTGATTTTGCCCGTGCCATGATGTTGTGATGTTGCAAAAGAATCCCAAGCCCACTGAAATGAGAGCTAGAATCCAAGCTTGCTTCTACAACCCAACTCACATACCAAGGTTGAGTGATGCTCAATTCATAGATCGTTGATATTGCTATGCATTTCCACAACCAAGATAAGCTGTCATGTATTGGCAGCCCAATTTTCTTTCAGTAGAGATTCGAAGAGCACCAATGTGATGGTAGTCCGCAGCAGCACACCATCAGGCTGTTACTCTGCACACAATGACTCAGTGTGGATCAAAACCTCCTGAATCTCCAAGACTGACTTCATTCAGTAGAAAGGCTGTAAAATGCGTGCAGCAAAAGTGGTCCGAGGAAGGAAGTGACACTGATCAAATCTGTAGAAAGAACAATCCTGGATTCTTCTTATATTGTGAAGATCGTAGAAACACAATCAAGCAGCAGCGAATCGAAGATAGATAGATTGAACAGGGGAACCAAAATCCCAAGTGAATCGAAGAAGATCCGTTCCAAAATCCCAAGCAAAAAATGTGCACAAAAATATGTATATGTACATACAGGAAGCTTCATCAAATGAAAAACGTTCAGGTTTTGTGAGAGCTTGCAGTAGGGGAATTTGGCAGAATCCAACAACAGCAGCTCGCAACAACAAAAAACAACAAGAAGCTAACAGCCCAACTTCGCACAAAAGGCACCCCGATTCTTCCTATCTCCCAAACAAGAAGGATTCCTAGTACCGTACCTGCTGCACCCAGAAAAATCCTGAATCCTCAAATGCCAGAGAAACCCACGAGAACAACAGTAGCAGCAGCCTGCCTGCCTGCCTGCAGGAAGGGGTGTGGTGCGTTTTCCTCCGACCTGCAAAAACAGCACCAGCAGCAATCCAAGAACTCCGTGTGACTTCTTCACAAAGATCCCACTTTGCTCTCACACATCCTTACCGCTCTGCTGCTGCTGCTGCTGCTGCTGCATACATCGCGAGAAACAAACGCACCCATTCACCCACCCACTCACCCACGTACCCGAATCGCTCGCTTTCACGAAATCCAAAACCTCGACCACGATGTGTGCGGGGCAAGAAACCCAATGTCGTAACTAGGGTTTTTGGGCAAATGGGGGAAAACCCAAGGATCAAGCAAACACAAAATGAGTTGGGCAAAAAAGAAAAAACCCAAACAAACAAACAAACCGACATCCATCAAATCCACAACATCGTCCCCTTTCTTCCCATTCCTCCTCCTCCTCCTCCTCCTCCTCCTCCTTCCCTTCACCGTCTGCAAAATTGCTATTTCTGTGCTCTGTTGCGAGTAAAAGAGCGGAGGAGGAGGAGAAGAGAGGGAGAAAGAGAGAGAGGGAAGGAGAACAGAGAGGCGATGTCGATGACTAAGCTTTGGAGGTTTTTGTGGCGGTTGTTTTTTGTTTTTGCTGTACGATTTCTGTAACTACCCAGGCAGATGTTGGGATTGACGATTTTGCTGCAGGATCCTAATCTCCTCTTCTTCGTCACCAATTTCTTCAAGATCGATGACCCATTGGTGGAATGGAATGTATGTAAAACCCTCATCATCGTCATCGTCATCATCTTATGCTTCTTGGGGTTGAATTGGGGTTTCATGATCATGCTCATCATGAGCATCATCTTTCTTCTTCCTGGGTGTTTTTAGGGTTTCATGATCATGATCATGCTCATGCTCATCATCATCATCTTTCTTCTTCATAGGTGTTTTTAGGGTTTCATGATCATCCTCACCATCGTCATCTTCTTCATGGGTTTATCAAGTTTCATGACCATGCTCATCATGACCATCTTCATCTTCTTCATGGCTTTACTCAGGTTTCATAAATAACACTAATCATCATCATCTTTTTTGTCATGAGTTTTATTTTGCTCTCATGATCATACTAATCATCATCTTCTTCGTTGGTTTATTAAGGTTTCACAATCATGCTAATCATCATCTTCTTCACGTAAACTTAGCAAAAGTTTATTTACCAAAAAAGTTCAAATGCCAAAAAGACGGAAATAGCTGAGGAAGAAAAATCCATGGAAAATCCAATTTGAACTTGCAGAAGACCAAGTCTGTAACTAATAACAAAAAGCTGATAATAGAGATTTTCAATTCAACTACCCAATTGCAAATAACAAGTCAGCAATGGGAATGAGAGGTGGGTCCAGAAGGGGGTGGGTGCTTCTGCATGGAACCTAGTCAAGAATTCTGTACCATGTCTCCAAAGTTGCAAGAATTGCTCTACAAAAAACAAAAATACCAAAAGGCAAAATGTAGCTTCTCACTCACTCAGCAAAAACAGCATTCTACAAAAGAATCATGATTGCAATTGACAGCTTCAAACACTTTTGTACCATATCTCCAAAGTTGCTAGAATTGGTCTATAATAAACACAAAGACAATCACAAAATGTACTCAGCCCAAAATGTGCAACCCCCCTACAAGCACTGATGTTGTGATTAACATCTTGACTAAATTAGAGATGCTGCAAGCTATGGTTTTAAACATATGGAATACATGCCAAGCACAAATGGGTGCTCAGATTCCCCTATGGAAAAGCTGCCACAGGAATTTTGATTGCAAAAAAAGTTTCAAACTTTATCAAACTTTATGAAAACAACCCAATGCTTTGAAACCACCACTAAGAAACACTGCCACCGCTACATATGATCTTTCTCTATCTATTGAAGTAGAGCAGCACTCCACACAGCTGCATCCCCTTCCCTGGATCTTTGATGCACTTCTTTTATCCTTTCATAGTCTTTCAAATACCACTAAACGTCCAATCAGATTGATGCAACACAGACATTGCCCTGCTTGTGCTTTCCACTCACAATCTGGTGGATTGAGTAACCACAGCACACGTGGCCAACATGTGATCAATGTGACCAACATCCAAACCAAGAATCCATGAACCCAATGAGACCATCTTCATTGGCATAACTACATAGCCATCCATATATATGATGATCTTTCTCTTATCTATTGAAGTAGAGCATTCCACACAGCTGCATCCCCTTCCCCACATTTCTGATGCACTTCTTTTATCCTTTCTACCATCTTGCAAATACCGCTACAAGTCCAATCAAATGATGCAATGCATACATTGCCTGCTTGTGCTTTCCACTCACAATCGGGTGGAGTACCACAGCACATGCGGCGGTCATCAATGTGATCAACATCCAAACCAAGAATCCATGAACCCAATGAAACATCTTCATTGGCATAACTATGTAGCAAAGCTTGATTGAGTGCAATGTACCTTGCAACATCCTTTGAAATTGCATAGATTTGTCCAGTTGCATGTCTGAAATACTTGTTGCCTTCTCCACCAAACTTCCAGTGTTCTGGCTCATGGTATTTCACTCCTTTTTGTGCAAGCACAGGTCCTGATTTCATGCAGCCAATGTACACACGAGGCTTTGAGCTATGCTTTGCCAGAGTGGTTCCAAGCATCCCCAGGTTGACATGCACATCATCGTCCACTTTCACATAGAAGTCTGCATCCCATTTGTTGATTGCTGTTGTGAAGAAGATCTTGGCCTTTGTAGAAAGCTCAAGATAGCCCTCCACATGATCAAGTCTTAAGAAATCTGAATGCTGTGCATTTTCAGCTTCAATCGCTTGATCCAATATACCTCCTTCTGTTGCACTATGGCCAATCACAAATCTAACCACTATGCCTTTCTCCTGCTCCAATTGCTTCAGCTTTTCTCCCTGTGGCATCCATGATTCCCGCACTGAATCCCTTCGCTTCCTGCTGCTGAAAGCTGTGTTGATTCCTACTACCATGAAGACCTTGTCCCGTTGGAGGAGCCCCTCTGTGTTGCCTGGCAGCTCACTCCCCAATACAGAATTCTCCTCTCCCAGCACAGGAGTCATCCCCATCATATCCACACTGTTTTGTTGTTGTTGAGCTCGGGATGTTGCAAGCTCCATTTCCAAAGATGAGATTGTCATATCTAGGGTTTGGATCACCTGGTGAGTCTTGGATACTTGCTCTAAGATTTCTTGCTGTGAGATCTTTCTTGTGGTTGTTGCAAGATCTCTGTTGCTGTTGGACATGCTTGGCTTCTGACTACAATCCTGTCTTCCCACACCATTCTTATTCTCCTCCTCAAGGATTCTCCACATCCTGTTGGTGAATACCAACCCTAATCCAAAGCTTGCCAAACACAGCACCAGTATGCCCTTCCATGAGACAACATTGGTTCCCCCTCCTCTGGCTCCTCCTCCTCCTCCCAACCGCAGCTGCATTTCTGCTGGCCTATCTCAGCCCTCCCTAATTCCTCCACAGGCCCTCTGTCAAACTACTGTCTCTTTTCTAGGTCAACAACAGCAACAGATCTGGTGCTGCTGATCACCAACTCCTCCTGCTCCTGCTTCTCTTCTGCTTAGATCACAAACAAATCTCTTTCCATGTTCTCCCAATCCTCAAGTTCACAGTTTTCCATCAGCAACTGCTACTACAAGCCTTTGCTATCTTCCATTACTGCTGCCAGCAAACTTCGCCATCTTCCCCCTTCACTCTGGAGCTTGTCCTGCAACCCTAGAGAAGAAGAAGAAGCAAGAAACCACACGACATCAGCTCCACCCATTGCAGCAGCAATGTCATGCAACATTTTCCCACAAACAGCAGCAAGCACCATACAAATCTAAAGCAAGAGCCTCGCAGGAACAAAAACCTTGCAAATGTGGTGCCACTCACCAGGATCCTCTTCTTCACCCACCAGCATCCTCACGCACAACTCCCACAACAGGCAACTTGGCAACGTATATGAGGGCAACAACAATGGCTGGCAGATGGGTACCTTCAGCTTCGCAACACAAACTTCTTGAGTGTTGTTCTTTCTTCTTCACAAAGTCCAAGATGTCGTTTGGAAAAAACACAAGCAAAACAAGAAAACAAAGTCACAAACCAAATCCTTTACATCCTCTTCTCACTGGATCAAACTCAAAATGTTGAGAAATGCTCCCACGACACTCATTCCCTCATTTCCATTCCATTCCTTTCCTTCCTGTCTCGCTTGCTTCCTTCTCTTTTTTGTTTTGTGTAATCCTACCCTTTTTTTTTCACATTTGTGTCCTGGTATTGCTCTCCTCCCAATCCACTCCTTTTTCTTGCCTTCCTTTGTTTGTTTTGTGAATTTTCTCATTTGCAAATCATGTTTGCAAATTGTGTTCCAGTAATTGAATTTTCTTGAAACAAAAATGGGTGGCTTAGTAATTCTACTACAAAGAACATGGACTTAGAGAGGGAGTGAGGGAGTAGTGAAAGACCCAATGACAGACAAATCTCCAAGCATTCTAAACAAAACATTCGGCTTCTTCTTGTGCACTCTTTGCATTGTGGTGCTACAAGACTGTTGAAAAAATAATTTCCAGAGAATTTATGTACAAATTTTTTTCAAGGCCAATGAGGTCCCCTGTGCAAAGATGCATTGCCTTTTCATGCTCTGTATTTTGATTGACATGTGTCTCAAGCTTTTGTTTGCAACAACTCTGTTGATGGTAGTGAACAAGCTGAGAGAAGCAGAATCAGGGGGTGACTGGGGGCAGCAGGAAAGAGGTTGTAGCAGAAAAGATTGTGGAAAAGAAGAAGAAAGATGGGCAATTTGATTGACAGAACTTGTGCTTGAATCTATTTTCACAAATGAGATGTGAGCTGCTGTGCTATAATCCCGATAGCGGCTCCTGCAACACCTAGCAATACACCTATTACCTCACTGCCGGCATGAAAGCCAAGCATTGTCACCTGCAAGTAAGCACACCCACAGCAAACATCATCATTCACATGTGTGTTGATGCCGATGCTACTCTCAGATTTGGAGGTGCTATTTCTTTTTTTTTCTCCCCAACAGTTAAGACAATTGCAATACTTTGCTGCCAGGCCTTATGTTTTGAGGACTCTGAACTCTGATCTCTAGCAACTCAACTTGTAACAAACTGACAACATTGGAGGTTTTTGATTGATTGACCTGTGTGATAGTTTTGTCCCAATCCAAAGCTTCAGATATTGTATCTATCACTTCAAGTGTAAACAAGGGTTGTTCCTGCTCAATAGCAGTCAAATTCTCGACTGGTCCTCTCAATTTTGTGAACAACTCCATCTGGTGGGTCACATACAGCAAGCATCCAGTCCTTTACAAATCAACTCTGAAAAACAAGGGTGATTCAAAGTTGTTTGGGTGGCATTTTCTGACTACATACACCCAACTAGATCTTCTTCAAAAGAACACAGGAATATGAGAATTGGGAGAGGCGGCAGCAGGAAATCACTGTATAACAATGAAGAAGGTTCCATCCATCAAAGAAGATAATCGGAAGATAAACTTTGCTTCAGTAGAATAGCAAAGTTTCCTGCCAGGAACATATGTATATATAATCAGAGCAGAGACCAAGTACTGCTTCCAGAGAGGAATGTCAGAAACAGTACCTTCTTGTAAACTAGTGTAGCGCTGTGTTCAATGTGCATTTCATTGGTCTCTCCACCTGGGAAAATGATCAGGGCTAACAAGCCTATGAAAACAACCAGGTCGAAGCTTGCCACCCCTCTGCAGAACAGGAAAAAATTCCCATTAGAATCCACTTAGTCATGGCAATGGTTACAGACACCACAAAGCAGAAACTTGTGGAGAACTTCAAGATAGGTGATGGGTGATTTTATCACAATTCAAAGATTTGATCTTACAGGATGTATGAGGAAGCTCGTGTGCCCTTGGCAAAAAGCTCTATAACAAGAAATGCCATTAGCAGCCCACAGTATAGCGCAAAGTAGGTTGCATAGTACTGCTCCATCACAAAACACCATGTGCAGCAATAAAGGCATTGATCATTGAAGCTTTCAACCATCTTCACTACTAATTAACAACCTTGCACAAAAGACCAAATCTACAAAAAATGTATCTGCTGCTTTTGTGAAGTGGGCACCCATTAGATCAAACTCCTTTACAAGAACCTTGAATAGAAGAAAAAGCAGGAAGTACCTTAACACGCTTGGAAAACACGAGACCAAAGTCTAGAACCAAAACCCGCATCACCCACCACCCTACAATTGATGATGCTTTGCCAAAATCAATAGTGACTCCTAAATGATACTCTGAATCTTCTTCTTCTAACAGCTTTCTTTGCGCATATGTTTGTTCTTCAGAATCTTCAGCTGGAAGTTTGAAATTCCACCAGCAACCATCCTTGAGCAAATTATTCAGAATCCGAGCAGCAAAATATCGTCTCCGGAAATCTGCCACTCCAGCTAACATGAAAGAAACACACATACTCCTGCATTTGTCAATGCTCAAGTCAGTGATGCCATCACTGCAAACCTTGGCCATATGTATAGACTAGAAGGCAAATCTTTTACTGACATACACATTGACATGAAATGCAATGCTCAGATTGTCCACACTGAAGGATGAGTTTATACATGTGCACACATACATGGAATAGAGGTTGAGCAAGATGCTGCTCAGAGACACTATTGTGGCATACACAGAGTCACCTCCCCAGGTTGACGGTTGTCCTGCGGGACCACCCATAGAAATACCCCCATGCAGCCTCCTTTACAAAATATCTGAAGGTACACCAGTGTCATGCAAACAATTCCAATCAGGTGTATTCTACAACCTTGGAACCCAACAGCCTTGACCATTCATGAAACACAATGAAAGCCTACCTGCAATTGCCCGACAAGCAAACGGAATGGCTGAATGGACAGTTGCAACACAGACAGCAGCCCCCCAAGTTCTTACTGGATTCTTCCACAACTGGTGCCAAAGCTGCTTTTTCCTGCACACAGAAGACTCAAAGAAAAACTATCACAGTAGTTAGAAAATTAGCACGCAATCAAATGTATCATCGGTAAGGAGAGGAGAGATGACCTGTAAGATTTGATCAATCTCTGACTTGACCAGGTTGAAATGATGGGAAGCAGGAGACATACGAAAGGAGATCACCAGTATGCTGGAGAAGATAAGCTGCAAGCAGAAGTGCAGGAAGATCAACTGCTTCTTCCGGCACCATGTTTTTCTCCAACGACAGCTTCTCTTCATCAAGATGTCTGAAATTTGTCTCATTCCCATTCTGAGATGTGTCCATGTTGTCCTCCTCAGGAGCCTCTGCTGTACGTTCAGAGCTCCCAACTGATGATGCTTCCATGCTTTTTGGAAGGTGGCAACTTGGGTCTCTGTGAATTTGGCTCATGCATACTTGAATCCATCTGTCTTCCAGCTGTCTTTCTGTACAATGAGTCTGCACACAACTGGGACAGTCCTTGCTTTGGACCTCCCCACTTTGAGCAGCTGATCTGGCTCTCCTTTGTGAAATGGATCTCTGCTCCAGCACATCGGGTAAATAAGTATGTAGGTATTTCAACACTGACAGTCATTGGAAATATGATTTAGACATACAGTGGGACCAGATGATAGATCCTTTTACTTTATCATTGGAGAGCTGATGCATGATGTCTCCCACAGTGTTTCTGGATGCACCAGGAACCAGCCGTAGAGCAGCTGTGCACTTTGCAAAGTTGTTCCGAATTGCTGAAAGGAGCAGTTGACGTTTGAGGACTTCTAGAGGAATTGGGTTTAACCATGCAAGGAAAAGCTGCAAGACCCCTTTCCATTGCCCATGCCACTGTCAGGATCGAAATGTTGACAGCCATAATAAGCTGCAAGTTTCCAATGCAATCGATCCATATTGAGGAGAAAGAATGTTCCCTTCTCTGAAATGGCTCAAACCCATCAAGCTAAAGGGGAATGATAAAACATACTAAAAGCAATAATGCCTGCTGCGGTTAAGGACATTTAGAGGTCAAGAAATATAGAGACAAGCAGCTTCCAAGGGAACGAATCTGACCGTACGGTCATACTGGACATCAAGAGGTATAAGTTTCACCCTCATTTCAGCCATGTCTGATTTGCTGTAGAATCCATACTTGGTTGCAATCACCTGCAACCACACCCACACCAAAAATCACAAAGACTTCACAGACTGAAAAAGAACAAAGCCCATGACTCTTCTACCCATTAGATCTTTTTCCAGAAGACATGCAGTTTGTTGCAATAATAAGTTGCAAGGTCTAGTGAATTGATGACAACTAGCAGAGCCCAGAAATGAAACTGGTATAGAAAGCTCTAAACTCTAATGATCAGGAATCATGTCTGGGCCATAATGGAACTCACCATGGTGCGCATAACAGCAAGAATATTCGTGATGACAATGTCAGGACTCACATAGAAAGGTGTTAGAAGATTCATTGCAAAAACTGTCCAACCCAGCCAAACAACATGATGCAGAGAGGAGGTATTACAGAAATAAACTTGGTGAATTGAGTGTCGGTGAATTCTCAAGAGATAAAAGAGCTGAATTCAGATGCCAAGAAATTGAGGTTTTACTTACACATCCAAGAAATCACAGAGTAATCTATACCAATAACAATTTCAAAGGTTAGCATGTGACAGTTGTGTTTTCACTTACAACAGATGGCAAGAACCCACTGTGAGAGAGCTGTACGAGATCCCCAATACATACGATTTCGGATGCTGAACGCACCACCTTCAAACAAGTATAACAAAGGCAAGGTAAGAGGGAAAAACATATGGTACACCAGCTCCTTGTAAAATGTCCACCTGCAGCACACCCCCACCATCCATGAGGTGTTCCTGTCAAGCAGAAGTGATAATTCTGCAAAACCTCACACTTCTTCCTGTACTCCAGGGTGCTGGAATGCCATATCCATCCATTAAGAGAAAAAAGAAGAAGAGCAACCCAATGTGTTTCACCTAGAATATCATTTCTGTAGATTAACAACAGAAGAAGAGAATAGCAACCCAACATCTGCTTGACCTAGAATGCCATCTCTGTAGATTAAGAGAACAAGAAGAAGCCAATGTCTGCTTGACCTAGAATACCATCTGTGTAGATTAAGAACAGAAGGAGAAGAAGAAGAGCAACCTGATATCTGCTTGACCTAGAATACCATCTCTGTAGATGAAGAACAGAGAAAGAAGAAGAAGAAGAAGAAGAAGAGGAACCCAACATCTGCTTGCACAAACTGTGACTGAAGAATCATTCATAGATCCCTTCTTCAGCTCTGTAGAATCTACTGCTTCCCAATTGAGAGCTGGACATCATCTAAGATTCAGCCATATCAGGGAGAAGAGAGACAGAGAGAGGGTGGGGAAGAGTTACCAATCGAATTGGACTTTGGCTTCAGCTTCCAACTTCCTTAGAAATGTGTTGTGCCGGAATTGCTGGCACAGACACACTGGTTTGCTTTCTGGTATGGACAGCTGAGTACGGCTGGATTCTCCATCAGAATCTTCATCACGAGCTGCTGCTGCTTCCTCCCCATCCTCTTCCTCCTCCTCCTCCTCCTCCGGCTGATTCGCTGCTGCTGCTTCCAAATCCCCTGTCATCTTCATAACTCTAAAGAGAGGATTTTGTTGCAACCAGTAGAACTCGGTTCTCTGGGATTGGGTGCCGCCGAAGCCATTCGGCAGAGCATCTCCTGTCACTAGTGGCGTCTATGATCTCGTCTGGCATCTTTCTGACCTCCGGCTCACGACCAGTTTTGGAAGCCTTCACCTTAGGGTTAAACTTCGCATGAAGAATAAGAAGAAGAAGAAGATGCTTCGGCCATCTCCAAGAGAACGGGGATGGGCTGGATCGTTGTCTGAAGATGTTGCTCGCTTAGCTTCCGATGATACCTGCCCAGAGAGAGACCTCTCCCAAATGCCCGGACCTGACCGGCGTAATCGAGACTGATGACAACTAGCCGTTTCTTTTTCTTTTTCACAACGCCGCCGGATGACGGCAGAGCCACGAGCAGTGTCTTTACCCATATGCAGCCGAGCACCCTGGATCCGACCCACCTCAGGATTGATTGTTGCGCTGCTGCACGAACCCACGGATCGGGCCCAACACAACTGCATCCAGACTTCTAAAAGATTCTTCAAGCTGAGTTACGGTACTGTGTCCAGACTTCTAAGATTCTTCCAGCTCAGTCTCGCAGTTCTGCATCCAGACTTCGAAGATTCTTTGAGCTGGTAAAACTGTTTCTTCAAGCATTTTCAAACTTTTGCATTTGCGAGAATTTGAGAAACTTTCTAGTTTTGGTTTGAATCTCTATCCTGCAGTTTGGACATTCCAGGACAAAAGTCGAAGGGTTTTTTCTTCTTTACACTTCAAAGATTTGTTGAAAGAGGCACAGACCTTTTTCTTTTTCTTCTGGGAAGTGCAACAGCAGACCAGACCTGACAATCTGTTGGCACTCCCAAGTCAAGCTCATTATAGCAGAAGGCCAGCAGGAGTTTCACATGCACACTACTTAGGTTTGAACCCAAAACCTTTTGTGGTCCCAGGGTACCACAAGCTGCTATACCAGTGAGCTATTGCCCCCGGTTACTAAACAGACCTTTTTCAATCACTCAGAAGCAAGTGCATTGTTGGTGGAGGACATTCCAAGGCATACATATATTAAGTTTTCTGAGTGTTCACAAAACTCAAGCAAAGTTGAGAGACCTGAATCTAGTCATGCAGAATGCATGGTATGCCACATTTGAGAGTTGCTTCAAAACTCTGTGCAATCATCAAAAGCATGCATGGCAGTCATCTGATTCAGAATTTATGATATCTTGTTCAGTATTAAGAACCTCTCTTGACTTTCTGAAATCTCTTTAAAAGAAATCAGCATCCAGTAACTTCACAAAGTGCATGGCAGCAGAGCCCTCAACTGATAATTCCATGTGAAGTAAACACTTCATCCAATTGATCAACTTCCAATATTGTGTTGAATCAACAGCCAGTTGAGCAACTTCCATTCTGTTCCATTGACCTCCAACATGGCCATTCAAGCAATGTACTCAGTAACTATCCTTTGACTGTATGTCTAATAAACTATGTGGCAGCAATAGTAAATGCTTTGTCCAGTTGAGCAACTTCCACTGTTTTGCATTGACCTCCAACATGGCCATTCAAGCAATGTAGTCAGCAACCATCCTTTGACTGTATATCTAATAAACTATGTGGCAGCAACAGCAACACTTCATCCAGTTCAGCAACTTCCATTGTGTTGCATCAACCTCCAATTTAGCCATTCAAGCACCGTAATCAGCAACCATCTACATCTAATAAACTATGCAGCAGCAACAGTAATACGACCTGCAACCTGGTCTAGATCACGCTGTCCGTTGGAGGTGATGCGTCTTCCTCTGTCCATGGACCAATTCACCAAGTCAGTTTTCAACATTTCAAGATATGAATCCAGAACTACCACCCTCCTGATAAAAACACAAGTATTCTTCTCAAAACATCAACTGTGAAAACTCATCAGTGTGGGGGGTCAACAACAAAGCCATGTTACCAACCCCAGAATAGCCATATGCTTACCCCTTGGGATCCTTCTCTATAATGTCAAGTCTCTCCAACTGCTTGAGACAGTCTCTGGCAATGGAACCACTGCTCTTTGCAAAATGAGAAGGTCTTACACCATTACTCTTGGATCCACCATAAATCTTACGAAAAGCACCCACTCCAATTCCCTGCCTCAAGTATATCTTCCTTGCCATAGATGCTTTCAAATGGCAACCAACCCACAAAATTTTAAAAATAAGAGAAATATGAAAAATAAAAACCATCCGACCTTCCATGACAACTGTTACTACTACCACAAAACATTAATAGCAATCTCAAACCCCATATGAAAAGGAGTAGCACTGGAGGAGGAGTTCCTCAAAGGAATTCAATGCCACTGCTGATTTGAAGTGCAAGAATGGGAGTAAAACTCAGCATAAAAAGTGCCATCAGTCTGAAAGATTGTGGCAACATACCAGCTCTGATGTAGTACCAGTCCCCATCATAAGGAGCCAGCTCCTTGAAAGATGCAGTTTTCACAAGATCAGACCATGCTGGAACCTCAATCTGCACAGCCAGACAGTACAATAGAAATCAATAAGGTTCCCACTGTACTACCATCTCCCCTGATCATGCTGCTGCCCATGGAAGAATAAGCTCTACCATATCGACATTGCTCAGCAAAGGAACTTGGAAAAGCCAACCTCTTTTGGATCAATCGATCCTATAGAGAATGAACAACAAAGATACTGACTCACCTTTCCAGAGCGCTTCAGATGAGCAGCATAAGCGCGCACGAAGTCGTGGGAAGCTACATCCTTCACTGTTTTGGCTGTGCCCGCCATCGCTGCTGTCATTGCTCGCTCGCTTACTCGCTCCCTCCTCTCTCGCAAACTTTCGCAGAAAACGAACAAAACGTGTTTTGTGACAAGCACCAAGCTTCAAACCCTAACCCTAAATAGGGTTAGATCGCACGGCTGTCGTTGAGTCGATGTCGCTCTCAAATCTGATCCTACGGTTGAAGATCAGTGGGGTTGGATCCGACGGTGCATTTTCGGGATGGGATTCGTCGCTGCCGTCGACGTTCTTTTGAAACCCTACGGGAGCATTCAGGGTTTGCTCTTTCTCTCTCGCGCTTGCGTCGTTGCAGCAGCAGCAGCAGCTCTCGCTAGATCGTGGTGCGCCATCATCGCCTGCCCATTGCAAGGAAAGTGGTGGAGGAAATTATTGCAAAAATGGTTGCGAATGTTGCGGGAAGTGGTATTGCCGTTGGTCTGCATAAGGGTCATGCCGTGACGAAGCGGGAGATGGCCAAGAGGCCGTCGGCTAACAAGGGGAAACTGGGCAAGCGCACGTCGCTTGTGCGCAAGCTCATCAGGGAGGTGGTCGGATTCGCTCCCTACGAGAAGAGGATCACGGAGTTACTCAAGGTAGGTAAAGACAAGAGGGCGCTCAAAGTTGCGAAGAAGAAATTGGGCACACACCTGCGTGCCAAGCGCAAGAGAGAGGAAATGACCACGGTCCTGCGCAAGATGCGTGCTACTGGAGGTGCCGACAAGAAGAAGTGAGCATCTTGTGAGTGTAGATTTTGGAAGGCAGTTGGTGCTCCTTGCCGTTTCCAGTAAATCAGAGAAGAGGAATGTGGAGCTTGTAGGGACAGGTTCTTGGCATTTAGTGGTCGTCCTTGGAGGCTGTACAACTTGGAGCTCTATTCTCCCTTCCATGAGGAGGCGCATGTTTTGTGAATTTAGGGTTCGGGGCTCTGATTTCACGGTCTCTGATGGAGGCTCCATAATTGAACAAGTCTTCTCATGGAGATCGCAGACTGTTTTGATTTGCCACTCTTCAGTCTTAAATTGAAAATGCTGAAGTATGCTTGTGTCCTGCAGAATTTTCTTTGTTCAACAAAGCCCAATGTCTTTAGAGGCACTTGTTTTGTGAATTTAGGGTTTGGGGCTCTAATTTCACAGTTTCTAAGGGAAGCTCAATATTGAACAAGTATTCTTATGGAGATTGTGACTGTTTTGATTTCTGAATCTTAAATCTTAAATTGAAGATGATGAAGTGTGCTTATACCCTGCAGAATTTGCTTTACAAAATCCACCATCTTCTAGAGTTTGTTTGCATAAAATCCATAACTAGGGTTTTCAGTTTTTGGATCTGAATCATACCCTCATAGCTTTTATCAACATGTATGGAGATTCTTTTGGCAGAACTCCTGGCCACTGCAGGTCTCAATTTGTGTGTCTCAAAAGGCTACCTATTGTGATTGGGGTCATGGATGACCTTGAAACTGCACTTTCCAGCTTCGATCTGGGGTTCCCAAGATTCCCTGCTCTTCCTGTTGCTGCACCCACTTTCTTACACTGCCCTGATCATTGAAATTACACCAGGTATGAAGCTAAACTGAATTTCATGGCATTTGTAGATTTCATTAGCAGTGCAGATGGAATGCAGAGAAGTAAAAACTGATCTCAACTTTTTCTATATATTTGCCTTGTAACTGTCAAGTGTCACTGCAGGAAGAAACTTCACCTACACCTTGGTGGGTGTCATGAAATTCAGACACACCAGAAGCAGTGCAGACACTGTTATATTATGGAGTTTCTGTATTTCCCTCATAAGGTCTTCAGCCAATTAAGATTGCAGAAAACAAGCTTCACTGTTGCAGTTTCCCCTAAGATTTGGCAATTTTGCAATACATGGATGAGTGCACCAGGAGGTAAACAACTGGGATTGCACTAGATTTTGTTGTCAATCCAATGTCTTGAATGCAGGAAGTGTGTTATCCTTAACAATACAACCTTGGCAGCAGCTTATTTAGCACTGTGGTACTTCAGCTGCCATACTTGTTGAAGGTAATGGTGTGAGTCATTCACAAGATTGCAATTGACACTTTGTCCTGTTGATTTTCAGAGTGTTGTTATGGAGGTTTCTTTTGCAATCTGATACATATGTGCTACTTCAGCTGCCAACCAAGGGTAAGTGCTTTGAGGGTGCCTAGTGAGAAGGAATGTGAGTGTCTTTAAGAATTTTTATGTATAGGGTAAGGCCCGGCTCTCCACCCTCAGTGCTCACACAGTAATTCCCTGACAGCAAGGCCTTACCCTGCATAACAACTGAGGTAATCAATGGTTTTTGAAAAACAAATTCCCTTCCAAAGAAAGATCTATTGGCTTACATCCTGCACCCTATGGATCTTACAACCTCACACCCTCTGTCATAGGGCTCTGTTTGTAAGCCTGATTACTAAATGGTAATCTGCCATATAAATACATTAAGAATTCTCTCCTAGGTTGTTATGCAAATAAATAAAACATTTTGCTTTAATTGTGACATATGTTTAAAATTGTTAACTATGTATTATGGCTTGCAAATATATTAGGTCTAGTATAATTGTAGGTTTTTCATTATTTTCATCTTGACCTCCTAATTAAGTGGCCATGTCATTTGGGGCATTCTGTTGTTCCAATCAATTCATCATTTTAAATGATTTTTTTTGTTGTTGAAAAATTGGAAATGTTCTCATTACTATGCATATGATCTTCTGATAAGGCAAATTTTAATTAAGTTCTGTCAAATGTAACATCACTGAAGGATAGCTAAGGTCACAATCATCCTTTAAAATGTTTATCGAGATTTGGCTATAAATGAAAAATAGAAAAAATCGAAGCATACTTTGATATTCTTGGTTACCTTATTAGAACATGACAAAACAAAATCTGATGATCATTTTTTTTCTAATGATTTTTTTTTTTTTTAAATTCGAAATTTGGCAACAGAAATAATCAGATTTACTTACTTAGTGTTTTGAGAAGTGGTTCATTGTCCAACCCTCTCAATTGAGTGTCATTCTTCAGCATTTGACAAGTACCCTAAAGGCCCTGTTGTTGTCCAGGCACGACCCTAAACCCTAAAGGCCCTGTTGTTGTCCAGGCACGACCCTAAACCCTAAAGGCCTGTTGTTGTCCAGGCACGACCCTAAACCCTAAAGGCCCTGTTGTTGTCCAGGCATGACCCTAAACCCTGAAGGCCCTCTTGTTGTCCAGGCATGACCCTAAACCCTGAAGGCCTTCTTGTTGTCCAGGCATAACCCCTAAACCCTAAAGGCGCTGGAGTACTGCTTCCTTGGCTTGGAATTCAGTGCTTCGTACACATACAAATTGAAATTGAGAATCTCTCAAAATTCCCCATCTCTCTCGCTACACTGCACTGCACATAGAATTAGCAAGAACTGCTGCCTGTGTCATGAATGATGCTAGAAGGGAGAGGAGCAACTGCAAGCTTCAGGAGAGAGCCAGGATCCACTAAAAAGCAAAAAAAGGAAATTGAAGCTGTAGGAGATGATGATGGTAGTAGATACTGATCACCATCCTTTGTCCCTGGAAGATGATGGGTGTTTGGAAGATGTGTGTGGGTTTTCTTACATACATGACAGTCAATTGCTTCAGAATTTATCTGGTCGCTCAAGAGGGATGGTTTAGATCTCTCAGTTGCATAGGTAAACAACCTATGGTCTCCTTGACAAGATATTTAACATCTTCCTCTTCTGGTCTGGTCTCTGAAGGATGGTTTAGATGTCAGTTGTATACGACAATGCATGTCTTATCTGCAAGATTGAAGATTCCTCTCCTCTTCTTCGCGAATACCTTGTGGCACCTCCAATTTTTTGGGCTTCTTCGGACTTTCGGATTTGGTTAAAAAAGACTTTATACCCAGGAAAGAAGAAGAAGAAGACAGCATAAACTGAAGCTATGTTTGTGAAGATCAGCTTCTGCTTCACAACATTGCTCTCTGCTGCAATTTGAAGTGCTACCAAGGTTGAGAGATATGGAGAGAGAGAGAGAGAGAGAGAGAGAGAGAGAGAGAGAGAACTGTGAATTGTGTGATCACTGTAGACCAATTTTGCAGAGATTGAAGTAGAAAGAATGAGCCAAAAGATTGAGTGGATAACAAAGATGTAGAAGAGAAGCAAGTGGCACTCTCCTGAGGTGATTTGCTTGTGAATCCCATGGGCTCTTCTTCCTGGGTTGAATGCAGCTTTTTGTGGAATGAATCCTTGTGTCTCCGCATTCTCTTACAAGCCTCCACTTAATGACCAGCACCCAAGAATCCCAACAAGTTTTTGCAACAAGGAATCAACAAAAAATAAATTCAAACCCCCTTTTGCTGCAACCTTCCACTTCTCCCAGGCAAGGAAGCCAGGAAGGTTGCGGCAACCCCAGAAAGAAAGCAGGGAAAACGATGAAAACGGGGATAGGGTTTGTGTCTTTGGGTGTGTGTTTCTTCTTCTGTGTGTGTATGTGTTTTTGATTTTGTATTTGTGAACATTTGATTGATGTGGGTTTGCGGGTGGGAGAAGAATGCAAGGAGCAATGGTGTTGAAGATGGAGAGGATGTGGATGTGTCAGACTAGTGAGTTCACGAGGTGCAAGACAACGGCGGTGACGGCAGTAGTGTGGGAGGAGCAGACGGGGCGGAGGATGGTGAAATGGGAACGAGAGAGAAAGAGGAGCAACAGCAGCAGCTTGGAGACGACCTTGTGGAAGTCTTTGAAGAAAGGCCACCAGTTGCGCATTTCGGTAGCCGTGGAGGCCAGTAGCAGTGGTAGAAGTGGGTTCGAGGATGTGGTAGGATCTGGTTCTGGTGTCGGAGCACGAGAACGACGCCGCCACAAAATGCGAGAAGAAAGAAAGCGACGCCAAGACGAGGAAGCTGGGAAGTACCCTGAATGGGCAACGTAAGCTGCAGCTTCTTCTCCTCCTTTTTATTGTTCTTGCCGAGTTGCAAAATACACACCTCCATAGCGCATTGCCGCCGCCTCCTCCTCCTCTCTTTCTGGCGAGATGACAAACAGAGCTTGAAACTGACGTCAGGGTTAGGGTTTTGAACATGAATCTGTACTGCGACAAAGACATTGGAAGAATACCTACTAGCAATTGTTGTGGAATTGCAGGATCCTAGAGAATGCTTGCAAGGATGATGCAGAGTTGCGGGACATAATAGGAGATGCCCTAGGTGATCCAGAAGAAATGAAACGACGGGTATGCATGCATCGCATCTGGTTATGCTCCTTCCTTTAGCATCTTCCTTGCAAGTTTCCACAATTAACCATGTTTAGTTTTCTCTCTCTATCTAGTTATTTTGCCTGGCTGCTCTACTGGATTCTGAGCTTCAGAGATATTCTACTTCCAGACAGATAGCATGTAATAATATGTTTAATGTGATCTCGCACAGAATCAAACATCAAGTGAGTGTGGAGGACAATGTTGTTGTTGTTGCAGGTAGAAGAGAGAGTGCGGAGAAAAGGTCGTGACATCCTGCAGCCCAAAACTGGATCTGCAATTCCAATGGCCGTTTCATTCCGAGAGTGAGTAGAATTACAGACAGAATCTAATCTACCACCGTCTGTCACTGCTGCCTGGCAACCTCTCTCTATTTGCTTGAAACCCATGATGATGCCTTTGTGAGAGTCTGTAATCTTTGAAGCAGCAATCACTTGCTTCAGATGAACTTCTCTCATGCTCTTGTCATCTTTGGCAAATCTACTGAGTACAGCATTGCATTAGAATTTGCAAAACTGGGTGACATGAATTTTTGAAAGCTCAGATTTTTGCTAAGGTGCAGATGATGATTGTTGCAGCTTTGATCCCACAGACTCATACATATGGTTGGAGCTTTATTCTGCTCCATCTGAGAAAGACATTGAGATTATTGGCAGTGTATGTTCTTAAATCCTCCTCTTTGGTGTCTGGTAAAATGATTTGTCTTTTGTGTTCAGGAGTTATTTTTTCCTTCAGTTTGCTCTTTCTGGAGAAGGGACCAGAGCCATCCTCTTCTTTCTTTGACAGGGAAAAATTCTGCTCAAAATGTTTCTAACATTTGCTGGCTGGGAGTGTACCACAACCACGTTATCAGATCCTTCTACACTCAGGGTTTTCATTGATCTGGATTGCTTTGCTTTGTTGAGCTATTTGAGCTTTAGAAAGAAAGTACTAATTGTTTTGTCTTCTGGATACAAAGTTGTGTGCTGAGTTGTGAGACTCTTGTGATCACAGGTGGTGCGGTCATGGTACGTACTAGGCCGATTAGGTGGTTTCAACTCTATGAACATGCAGGTCTGTTTTCTTAGTTTTCTCCCCAACTAAATCTGATGCATCCAGTCAATCTGCTGTTGAAGTCTTGAAGAAATTGGTTTCACCTTAGCATGGAGGAGCTTGCTGTGTACTCTTGTGTGGTTGTAATTCCACAGTTGATGGTTCATTGGGGTCAGTGACAAGAACTGTGTTTAAGCCAGGAGCTTAGCAACTCTGTGTTTTGGTTCTGCAGCTTACACAATTACCCTTAAATGCAAAGCTCAGCTACAGTCCAGAGAAAGCTGAAGAGGCTTTGCCTTCAGTCTTTCATAACATTGGTGATGTGGAGTTCCAAGAGCATTGGGCTCGAGTGTGGTATGTGATTGTGACAATTGTTTTTGTGTATTCAGTTTTCCCTTTGAGATCTCTGACTGCTAAAGAAATATCATTTAGTCCATTCTGTGATCTAGATGGCTGGGGGCATGTATAATGGCATGAATTGTGATGGTAACAAATTGTCTTTTGAAAATCAGGGTTGATTTGGGGACATCAGACCCAGTAGCATTGGATGTCATCATCAATTCTTTTGCAGCTGTCAGCTCAGAGTAAGTCCCTTCTTGTTTTGCTTATAGGCTTGTCTTGTAGATTGTTTGTTCATGTAGCACAACTGTTGGCTTGTCTCAGAAGGCCCTTCTGTGTTGTATGCATCATAACATTCTTGATTAGCTATGTCTCAGGAGTGCTAGCCAAGATCATGACCAAGCCTTCCCATTGCTTCTGCAAATGTGACAGAAACTTGGGGCACAGATTGTGTACAATGGTCTGCCTGAAATTTTGGACAGATTATTAATTACTTTTCTGCACCCCACCGACTGTTGGAAGCTGATGACGTCAGTGGGTAGTCATGGCAGCTCATCACTGCTATTTGTGATGAAGGTGATGATGGTCTGACACTTTGTGGGCAACACTCACAAGGTTATGACTGCACTCATTGCCACATTATTACCTTCAAATTGTTGTTGTGGAGATTTCTCTTGAATTTCATAGATATGTAAGCATTGTAACATTGTGAATGTTGCTGTTTTTCTGGGGCGGGGGGGGGGCTTCTCCATCAGTCATGTTGGGATTAAGCGAATGGTGTTTGGAGGAAACCGGTTGGGTGACTGGGATAATGATTTAACTGGAGAAGAGGATGGTTACAAATCATACAAGATTTGACATGATGTCATACAGAACTGTTTGACTGTATGTATGCTGATGCATGTAGTTTTGTCTCAGATAAATGATGTGGGGAGATTGACAACTGACCATCTTTTCCTAGTTACCATGACCATCTTTTTAGGTAGGGAAAATCCTGTGAAAAAGTTGGCTGCAATCCTGTCTCTTATTCAAAGAGGTGTTAGGATGAGTGAAATTCCCCTTACCCCAACTTTGGATACCATCCTGTCAATTATATCTTCATATCCTGACCATTGCAGAGAATAATCAGCCTGCCTTTCACAGAAGAAAATCATTTTTGAGATTCACAAACATGCTTCATTGATTTTCCTTTACAAAAAATAGAGATTTAGGTTTTAAAAGGCATTGTTCTACCTTTTCTTAATTAATCACACAAATGGAGGTTTTTTTATTCTTTTGGGAGGGATTTCATTCCTCTTTAATTAGATATACTTTTCTCATCCTGTTTGCTTAAGACATGTATATTCTTTGTAAGGGTAACTCCAGGACTAGAAGGCTCCAAGAGTAAATCCTCTCTCAAAAGGGTGGAGGAAAGAGCTTTTTGTGTTTTTAAGAGGTACATAAGTTGCATTGACTTACTAAAAGATTGGAGGCAAAGGGCTCCTGAGTTTTATGAGGTACAGAAGCTGCATTGCCGTGTCAAATGCTTGCTATCAAGCAATTTAAGTTCTTCCTAGAACATACATATATCCACCAACTGCCTTCATTGCATCCTGATGGTAGGTGTAAACAAATATACAGTAGTCCACCCAAAATTTTAATCGCAGCATACCGCAAACTCTGCAACCTAAGTTTGTCACATATCCAGTATCCAGAGACAGAAGACTCAGTCCTGGTGTGGCCTACCTCTCAAGATACAAAAATAAAAAAACAAGTCAATACTAAACTCCTTCAAGATGCAACAAGATTGTGACAGTAAAGCAAGCCTCTAGTTACTTTAGCTTGTCCCTGTACAAGCAAGCATCTAAAGCCAACAGAATAGAGAGGTCTACAGAGAGGCAGTAGTTGGAGCATTCTGCAACTTGAACATATCCCCTTTCATCACACCACTAGTGACTACTTTTGGATGCAGAAAATCCACAATAGCCATTGGAAAACATATTCTATAAGATAGGAGAGAAATCCCCACAAAACAACACAATTTCAAAGCAACCCTCCTATACAGGCACTAAGCCAGACACATCTTTAGACAGCTTACAAAGAAGGAAGAAATAGGGCCTTAATCCTGTCCCAAAATGGACTCTGACAGGACATGTGCACAACAACTACATCAGGAAGTGAACTCCTTAATAAAAGCTTACAGACCACCAGTGATACACAGAAAAGCTAAAATAACCCAAGAAATCCAAACAACAGAGATGGGCACCAAAAATGCAGGTTAGATCAGAAACTATCAAACCCAGAGCTTGCTCACTCATTGATCACACCATAATCATCATGCCAAGAACTAGTGTGAAGAATACATGGCAAGGCATTCAGTTGTTCTCTAGCTCAGAAATGCTTTTTTTAACAATGCTTCCATAAATAGCTGACATGAACAAAGATTCAACCCGAGAAGTAGCCATCCATAGCCATCCATTGCCTAAAGGAAACCAAGTTTCGTGCTATGACTACAAAAAAAATTGTTTGTTTCTTGAGATTGAAATACATTTCACTGGGACTAGTGTTGTTACCAAGCTGCAGATTGACATAACAAACATTCAGGCTTGGTAACAAACTAGTACACCCTGAAACAACTAATTGGAAACTGCCTGCAGAACAACGGCATCACAAAGGTCGGTCAGTCATACTCGGCTTTCTAAGGCCTTTCTAAGGCAAATGACCCAGTTTCTATATCGCATGGTAGCAAAGAAGGGGTTTATGCCATCACAAAAAAAACATTATCTCTTGAAAGATCCAGAAAACAAGCCACAAAGAATGACCCTTGCAGGTTTCCAAATGGATAGTAACCCATCTTCCTTCCAAGAACACTACACCCGAGCACATTGAACAAAGAAATCACATAGGGTTTTTCTACCCTATCCTTGCAAAGAGACGAAGGAGAAGAGTTTGCCCCAAAACCCATCCCCACCCACCCAGAGCCATGAACAACAGCCTCGGCCCTGAAGGAGGAGCTTCCGCGTCGTCTCTTGGAATGAATGGAAAATCGTTTCCATCGTCTAAGCACTGGCTGCTGCGGTGCAGTCCCTTGCAAGATGCCCAGACTCGCCACAGTTGTAGCAGTTGCGCGTACCTCCTCCACCACCACCACCACCGCTCTGCCTTGCATTACCTGTTGATTCGTTAGGACAATCTCTGGCAATGTGGCCTCCTTCACCACAATTGTAGCATGAGCGGTCGCCTCCTCCTCCACCGCCGCCACCTCCGAAGTTTCCAATCCCTCCTCTGGGTCCACGGCCTCTGCCTCTACCGCCGACAGGCCCACCACCACCATAGCCTCCAGAAGCTCCCCCAACGCCGCCACCACCTCTTCCGCCACCGCCACCATAGCCATCACGGCGGTAAGAAGCGCCCTGGACAAAACTGCCGCCGGGTCCTGTAACGTCCAACGCCTTAGTACGTCCATCGTCACTGGACTCCACCGAGAACTCCACAAACTCGCCTTCTCTCAGGGACCGAAAACCCTCGGCATGTATGGAAGTCTGATGAACGAAGAGATCTTCGCCGCCGTCGTCAGGGGTGATAAACCCGAAACCCTTGTTGCTGTTGAACCATTTCACAATCCCGGTCTTCTTGCCAACAACAGGAGCTGCATCTTCCGCCATCGCCGCGATGGACAAACCCCCACGGAAGAAGAGCCTCCTCTCAAACCCGTTCTTTCTCCACAACCCACTTCCGCAAGCCCGGAGAATTTTCTTGTCGCCCTCTTCTCTGCCTTTGTCTCTCTCTCTCTCTCTCTCTCTCTCTTCAGAGCTCTCACCACCACCACTCGGATATCGGAATTCGGGACGCCGCCGCGTTCCGATCGGAAGAGAAGCTGCAGCAGCCAAGATGCAAAGCGCCTGTTCTTCTAGCTCGCTCGCTCGCTAGCTGGTACGCTGTGTTTGTGGCGCGACGAACGCGCGATGGGTCAGAGCTGACCATCGGACGGCGTGCGGCGACCGTACCGACATCAACGCTCCCAATGCGAAGGAGGAGCTAATCGGACGGACAGACGGAAGGTGATCATTAGGGTTTAGGAATTCGGGTGTCGTGTACGACGCGCTCTGGGGGGGTCCTTATTTAATTGGAAACAGACCAGCCGTGCCCTAACGGCGACGGCTGGAGACGGCGTCGCGGAAATGGAACCATTACCAATTGACTGAATTTTTGACGAAAATTTTTAGGCACAAAAGGGGTTATATACACCATGAAGATTTTGTACCGATTTTGTCCACCTTAATTAGTACCAGTGTGGCCTGTGCCGTTGGCCCAAGTGTGAACCCATGACAAAACAGTGAGACTCAACAATAGGGAAGCTCAACATGTGAACATTGTTTTGCAATGTATGTATCGATTTTTTGAACAGCCAAATATGAAAGGACATCATGCTTGAATTGAATGGTAAGCCTTCAAGTGTTACCACGTCCTCAACTGATTTTTCCTTCCAAAACCTGGTTTTTTGGAATTCATTTGAATTTTCAGTTGCAGAATTCACATAATAATCGATATCTCCCACATTCTGAACCCAAATCTTAACAGATAAATTCCATTAAATCCTGCTCATCAAGATCTTTCCAACAACACCAAAGGCACATTCCAATTCCTCCAAAATTTTCAGCTACGATTTAATTTAACTTTCAGTGAAGAAATCATTCAATATTCAAGAACTTTTGCATTGCAAGTCCAAATGTCATGGAACTAAGCCCATGCACCCCTCCTCACCGAGAGCTTTCCAAAGACACCAAGAACATGATTTGCAACATCCCAGTTCGATGGATTTTATACCTACAAAACTAAACTAACTAAACTACCTTCCTTCATAGATAGATTTTAGAATAGTTGGTTTAATGGGCACCTAGTTTGGGAAAAGCTGGGAGGAATGAAAAAACTAGACCTAGGTCTTAGGGTTTTTTTTATCTTTTTTGGTTATCACAAAGATTTTGGAAAATCCTAAAGTATCGGTTTGCTAATTGTTCTATTGATATTTGATGTTAAAATTTTTCTAGATAATAAATTTTTAGTTGAATAATCTAAAATTGGACAAAACAATCTTACCTTGAAAGATTTCAAGGTACCCTAATAACAAAAATAATTTGGTATTTTCATCATTCATGATTGAAAATTGTGATCACATCTATAACCTCTTTTTTTTATGGTCTTTTTATGGTCTTTTTATAATCCTTCCATCATCATTGTCCTAATTACATCCATGATAATATTTCCATAGTAGTTGTAGCTACTTTGGGCATTGTGCCTTGTAAAATCAAACCTACCAAAATATTTTGGGAAAAAGGACATTCAATCGTACTTTTGAAACAAACAAATAAATTGTGTTCAAAGAATGTGAAAGAACATGTTTAGAACGATATTACCTATTTGGCCATTTGTTTGCGATCTACAATTTTTTTGAAGCTTTTAGCATAGTTTAACAAGTCAAAAAAATTCAAGGACAATTGAATATCTTTATTCGACCCAAAGTTGATTACATAACACATCAAAATAGTTTATAAGTTATAAGTGAATTAAGAAAATACAATTTTTGCATGATTTTTAAATAATCATATTTTAATTGTTGAAAGGTGTATAGATTATTTCATTTATTAATATAGTTATCATATTAAAAAATAAATAAATAATGATTTATAATGTCTTAAGACATATTGTAGTCCTTCATCAAGATTGGCAAATAATTAATATATTTTGAAGATTTAAGTTTTGCACATGAATTGTTTAAATTTTAAAATTTTCAACATGTAAGGAATATGTAATATTGTTAGCATGAAAAAAAGTCATGTTATACGTGTGTAGTTGTTAGTTTGTTCGATGAACAACATTATTAAGCATTTAGGCCTATCAATTTGGATTAATTTTTTTTAAAAAACCATTTTAAGTGTACTAACCTTGAATTTGAATTAAAGGTGTGTGACTTTGGTTTGTTTGATCTTTTAAAAATATTAACAAAAAGGGTTGACAATTTCTTTTTTAAGTTTGAAAATAAAATTTTAATTTTCTATTAATGTCAAAGATGTTCATCTCCTAATATGGTAATTAGTAATACATAATTATTTTATATTTTATATCAAAATTGAATATAGGTACTCAATTTCACAATTGAAATCAATTTTATACATCTTAAGCCCCATGTCCAAAGTCCAAACCAATTGAACTGGGTTACATTCATTGTCATTAAACAACCCAAATTTTTTTTTTTTTTTTTTTTGCATAAAAAATCCATTGAAAGAGCATACAACTTCAAAAATATCAATGTGGCATGCACTTTTGAACACATATTGTAAAATTGAAAACCACACCTTTTAAAACCAAATTATGAAATTCAAGTTTCATTAAGTTTTTGAATATTTATTAAAGTTTTGGTAAAAAGATTTAAATGTTTCCTACACCTTAGGTCTAAAAATTATGAAATTGATTATTCATTAAAAACCTTCGACCAATATAAAAAAACATGTCCCAATTTCCCTAATTTTTTTTGTTTTGATTTTATTTGGTTATCAATGATTAAATTTCTCAACATTCAATAATTATTGAATTGTAGGTCCAAATTAATGTTGATTTATTATATAAGGTTGGCCTAAATATGAACCCGGGTATGTACCTTGATAGGTCAAACTTTTGCCCTCTTGTTGTAAGGTTTGTTCACTAATAGAAATCCTATTGTTTACAACCATTTCTTATGCGATTATGTGTGATTAAATGTTGTTTATGATTAAGAATGGTTTGCCTATGCAACTACATTTCAAATTTGGATGGATTTTGGTTTTCCTTTCAACTACGTTGCGACTATGATTTATTTCATCATTCCAATAGGTTGATTTTTCATGATGTCTTTGTATTTTTACAACATCATATATACGTTTAATTGCACATGTAATTAAGATAGACACATTATAATTGCATAAGGTACATATGTTACATAGTAGCTACATGTATATATTACTTAGTAATACATACATGCCTATACATATATACATACCTACTTATTAAATATCTACTAACCTACTAAATACCTACCTACTTATCTACTTCTACCAACCTACTTACTTAAAAGGTACTTATTTTTTATTAACTATGTACCTATGTAATAAATACCTACCTCCGACATGCCTACCTACCTACTATGTGCCTCTTACATATTTAATAAGTACCTACATGCATTTCCACACACCTATTCTACCTAATAGGTTATTTAAATAGGTACCTAATAAGAACCTATGTTACCTAGTAGGTAGGTTATGTAATAATATGTATTAAGGAATACTTGCAACTAGGATATAACTATGCAACCAGGCTATAATTAAAATTTTATCCCATATTGTTTGTTTTCCCTTTCAAGTTTATAAACTATATAAGTAGGTTGGTTTGGTATAGTAAACACATTCAATTTTTTCAATTGCCATATGGGAAAAGCTAATCACATAGGCTCCACCTAAAAGGCTAAACTTAAAATAAAATAGGATTTTGTTGTAAAGGTTTTAGACTTAAACCTAAGTACCTACCTACCTAAGCTAGGTGGCCTATGTGCCATATGGCCTATTGTAAATGGCCTAACCCTAAACTAGGCCAAGTACCTTAGGCACCTAGCTAGGTTAGGCCTATGGCTAAGTGACCTACCTTAGGTGCCACATTTTTAGGCTACCACATGTGAACAAATTGTTAGTGTGCAATGTAGTTATAAGTGTAATTGCAAGCATAGTCGCATGAACTCATCCTTAGATACACATATAAAGTTGTCATACTCATATTTTACAACAAAATATTTCATTTGTCATTTGTAACTAGTGTTGTTGGTGACATGTTGTTTACTACTAAGCTGATTTTCAGTCGCAAATGTCACTTGCGACTAAAATCTAAGGTGATAGTCACAAACAATGTTTTTCCTACTAATGGGTCATATTTGAAAGACCTTATGATTCATTACCAAAGTCCATTTAAATTATTTCTTTACATGTTTATACTTGGGGATTTTTCTTGGGAACAATTCTTATTCATACCCATGTGACAACAACTTTTACCTATGTTTGGGTATGTGGAGGTAAATTTTAAGGTTTGGGGTTTTATATTTTTGTTAATACAAATTTTACAATCATCATCATTCTTTTGCTCCAATACAACTCCATGGGTGAAGGTATGTGAAATATTCACCTTTAGATAACTTTTTGTTGTTTCTTTACTTTGGAACTAGTCATGTGAACTTTTTTTTCTTACTTAGCAAGTTCTTCCTCTTGGAATAACTACTATGGACCAAATAGAATAACTCCATTCAATTTATAAAAAACAATGTTTTCAAGGTTTTGTTGGTATGTCCAACATTTGTCGCACATGTCTTGCTTACTTGTTTTTTTATTGCAACATTTCAAATGTAGTTATTTTTTGAAAAAAGTAATGTTGGTGATTTGCTACATTCGAAACTAATGACTTTTATAATTGATTACCCAATTTTGTGATCATTATCCATCATTTTATTTTTTTGGGCACATCTATTAAAGGTTTACAATTGCACGGACTTTGGCTTTTGTTATCATGATTTTAATGTTCATTGAAATGAAAATTTCAACTTGTTGCTAGTTAATAATCATTTTTAATGTGATAAACATTTTGATAAGAAAGCACAGCTCCTCAAACATATAGTGGACAAGAAATAATGTAAAAAAAAGAACCCCCAGTTTGAGATTATATGCAATGACATTTTTCCTTGTTGGGTTTTTAAGGTATTTTTCACACTATTGAAGATATTATGAATTGATAGACATTAAATTAAGTTTCTTTTGTTGATGGCATGTGCATTAAAAAGGTAAGGGTTGGTTTCAATTTGTAGCATGTCAATGGCAAGACATTTTGCAAGTCCATTTTCTTATTATAGACCTAAGGCATGTTAATGTCCAAAAAATAGGGTGTTGTAGGTGCAACAACTTTTAATAATTTGTACCAAAATTCCATGTAGTTTCAAACATATTTTAAAAGATGTGTACTTTCACAAGGTCAATCATTAAATTAACAATTAATATTTGGTAAGATTTTAAGAGGCAATTTAGTTTGGAGATATGATGATCAAATGTGTAAGTCTAATTTAATGATTTTTTTCATGTAAATTTTAAGATCACATAAGATAATAAAGCCAAGTTTATTTAACTTTGGTATTTGGAGATATGGGGATCAACTTTTTTCATTCAATGGTTTTAGATGTGTTGATTAATGTTAGAGTTGCATTATTCTTGTGGGAATATGGCAATAAGAATGAACACTTCAAAACATATCTGTTTGAGGAAAATTGAATTGTGTGATGGAAATGTGCATACAATATTGCTGGCAACTTTGCATCTGTTATGAAATGCTTCATGGTAGGTTTGCACCCGGTTTCCATGTTCAATTAGAAAATCATATTCTTCTAGTAGTATTAAATTAGTATGTTGAATTGAACAATAACAAAATGTTAAATCTTACACACATTCATTGGACCACATGCATGGTTTACACAAGCCTTTCATGCAAGTAGATCTTGATAAAACAACACAATTGTCAAGCTTTCCTTTTCCATTTAGCCATTCCTAGTTTGTTTTGTGATGAGGTTGCAAGTGGTGTTGTTGGTCCTACAACTAAAATGTGACACAATCATTTTTGTTTTTTTAGTTGGGTGTTGAACAATTTGATTGCCCCTTTTAGATGAGAAGGTTAGCATGGGCCTTTAGGGTTGTTATGTGCAACTATTGTTTTGTAGAGCATCATTGATAGATTGAAGTTGGTTACCATTTTTTTTATGAATTAGTTTGAAATCCTTTTTACACTTATGATTCAATGTTCATTAAAGTCTGAACTAACAAATTGAATCCACAAAAAACAAGCAAAAAAATCCAAAATGTCATGTCCATTTGATGTAATTATAAAAAGATTATACTTGTGACTACAATTTTTAGGGGCTTAGTATGTTTTCACCTTTGCACAACCTTTAATATTTGTAGTTACATTTATAAATAGAAGTAAATTGTGAATATGTTGTAATTTTAGACAATTTAATTTGTATGATTACTATTTTTTTTAGTTTTTTTGGTTGTGCATTTAGTAATGTTTTTGGAAAAGGATAGATTTTTATTTAAGGTTTGGTGTTATAATGTTAACAACAAGTTTGACTTCAAAATTGCACATGTGTGAAGCCTGGTGGAAGTAAAAAATTTCATATTCAATATTTCAATGTGAAGAAACAAATGCATAAGACCTAAGAGTTACCATAGATTCAATTTTGTAATTTAAAAAGATAATTATCAAAGACCTTGTAACAAAGTAATAAGCTTTATGGAGGCAAAAGTGATAATTGTCTACCAATAACCAAAAAATTGACTTCCTTTCCATTGGAAATATGAGGATGGACATATTTTGCCATGAATGAACAACATGGAGTTATTTCTTATGTGCATGGTATTCATACCATGAGGTGTATTATGTGCCATCCATATGGAGGGGTTCAAAGTTGTGAAGGTTTTTGTAGCATGAAGCTTAAAGCGAAAACATGATTTATCACTTACAGTCTATAAACAACATGAAAAAACATGTGGAGAATGAACATGGAATTGATTTGCACCAAGTAAGATGCCCCAAACCTCTCCATGACAAGTTCCTTCACTTTGAAGATTCATTTTTTTGGTACTATTATCCCTATTGAAGAAGCAATTGAAAGTTTAATTACATGCAAGTTCTCTTTTGAGTTGTATTCTTGTCAATGATTTTGAGATTACAAGTTCATTATTGTGGTGGAGAGTTCACAAACCATAATTTCCACATGTTAGGTATTTAACATGACAATTTTTTGATATTCTAGGCTGTCAAATTGAAATAGAGATAATCTTTGATGTTGTAGGCATCTTCATTAGCTTGAGGTGATGCCAATTAAAGATGGAAAATTTGAAAAAAATGGTGTTCATTTACAAAAGTTGATTTAATGATGCAAAATTACATTAGAAAATTGCAAAAGGATTTGTCCATGATTTTTTCGAAGTTGAAGTTGTTATACTAGATGATCATGAACAACTCTTAATTGATGTAAGTTATTATGAAAATGCATGGTGAGTATGTGGATCATGGCATTTGATTTTCCTTTGCTACATGTGACAAGGTGTTGTATATGAAATTGAATTTTTTTTTTGGTAATTTTGGTTTGAGTAGACGATAAAATGTTTTTTGGTGTCAAAAAGAATTTATAGGAGCAAAAATGGTGTTGAAAATCATTGAAAATTGCAAACTATAATAAATATGTTTTTGTTTTGACAATTTAAGTTTGGGTTGTCATTCCAAGTTGTGTATTTATGTTAATATGAAATTTGAAGAATCTATACAAATTTTTTTATATATTTAATTTCAGATTTTGGTTTTAGTAAATGATTTTTGAACTTGAATAACAATTAGGTCAAAAATAGTCAATTTTGCAAAGATTATGTTTAAAGACCTTTTTAATAATGAAAATAAAAAAATTAAGATGATATTAACCTACTACCCACATTCAAAAAACACTCACAATTAAAAAATTGTGGAACTTTAAAATTTTAAAAATTCAAAATATGTTTTTAAAATCTCAAAATTTTAATAGTCTTTTACCACATATAAATGAGGTGTAATGTACATAACATATTTTTAAAATTTTTAATTTATGATTCAAAAAATTAAAGCTTAAAATTATTAGCATATATTGAAATGATTTGAAATTATGATTATTTAAAAAAATGAAACAAAAAATTTGGAAAAAATTACACATTAAAAAATATTCATAAATGTTATTCAACAAAGATTAACACAAATTTTTTGACGCACTCCCAAGTTCGTAGTTTGACCCAAGTTGGGTCTAAGTTACTCACATAACAAAATTATGAAGAACTTGGGGCACACTCTCAACTCTTAACACTAAAAAGGGTAGAGGGGCGTGTTGAAGCTCCGGGATGGGACTAAGAAGAGTGACAAGCTATTTAGTTACTCGAACCTACATCGAACCAACCAACAAGTTGGTTAATTTACTTTCTAGAGCACCCTTGGTGCTAAGATAAGCCACGGGTAACTTTGGACTCATTTGACTCACCATGGCCCAGATTCGGGGGAAGCCACCACCTTCCTCCATATAATATACTCTATGCCTCTCCACAGCACCCACATCCAAATGACTTTTTGTCCCGGGACTCCCAAGGAGGAGTCCCGAAACTATCCTGGTTTCGATTCCCAAGACTTTGCAAGGTCATAACTCTTTGTTCAGACCGTCGATTGGGATGAGGTCTGAAGCAAATTTATAGTTTTCCTTGAGAGCTTTCCAACATTGTGTCGCATTCCAATTGCGCGCACCAAGGTCGGGTCGATTCTTGACTTTTAGTGGTTGGGAGTCAAACTGACAGTTTGACTCACGGCCTTTCTTTTTGCCATAACTTGTGCTGCAGATATCCAAATGGCCCATGCGAGGCCATTTTTGACATTTACACTTCGATAACTTTCCAATGACATAAAGAACACCCCAATGCGAGGTGTTTTGACCCCTGAAATCGAACTCTGAAATTTTGAGAGTCTCGGAGGACTCCCAAGTCCCAATTTCGGGAGTGTGAGTTTCATCCTCACACTCCTTCTAAATAGGGTTGTGACATTTTTTGATGTATTGGACAACTATAAATATTCTTAATAACAAGTTGCAAAAATTTCTTAATATTATACATTAAGGTTAATTTCATCATTAAATAATTCTTAAATTATTGAAATGAATTTTCATGAAAATATGAACTTAATTGTGAAAAACCATCATAAGTATCACATGTTACAATATGAATAATTTTGTCCATATAACAATATCATAGTAGGTCATGAAAATAATAATAACTTCAATTTTTTTTTAAATTGAAAAAAATTATTCATATTTCAATGTGAAAGTTGACCTTAGGATACAATAGTTCATTTTGACCCTTCATTTCAACTAATGAGCTTTGTTTGTCCTATTTTAGATTGATGCAATCCACCACATGGATTATATGCAATTGCTATGCATGGTGAAAAAAATTGGTTCTTATGGGTTGGAATGGAAAACTTGAAGGTTGAATGCTATGTGTAGAAGTACATGTTCAAAATGATTAAATAACTTGTGTCATAAGTTTATGAAGGTTATGAAAATTGTATCATGTTATAGGATGATTGTTATGGCACATTTTTTTAAACAAGTGCCTAATTGTTTTTCGAGTTTGAAATGTCAAATGTGGGGTGTTGAATGAACAAATGATTTTGTGCTTTACTTACACCCACAAACTAAATTAGTACGGTTTATAGGTGAGATTATGTATTTGTCAAAGTTGGAGTGAAATCACCTAAATTGAAGTCATAATTTGAATTTTTTTTTACATCTTTTGAACCTACCCAAGTTCATACCCATGATCCTTAAAGCAATTTGGCACTTATTGATACCAACTTGGTATATGAAAATGAAATTAACCTTGATACCCATATCAAACTCGTATGTACAAATTCAAAGAAACTCAATATTAGTACTAGATATGTATATTTAAATGGACATACTTGCCCAACACTTGGTTAAACATCATGAAATCACCTTGATGCACAAAGGAATCTAATCAAGTTTCCATGGTATTACTTTTTGTTAATCTTATGGATCAATTAAAAGTCTCTCTTTGTTTCACCAAATTACCAATGTGTTTGCTCTCACAAATTACATGGTACCCTTGAGAACAACCCAAAGGTAAATTGGCCATTCTATTTTTTTGTTGCTAATAAATTTGATCCCCCAACATTCTAAACAAGAATCCTTATGCTCAAGTGAGCCAAAAGAAATTTCAAAACTTGTCTTTTTGCATGCATCAATTCATGATGGCTAGATGTTGGAATTGCATGTATGTTGTTAGAAGAGAATCACCCATGCCAAGTATGTAAGCCTCTACCAAAGTCTATCGCATCCAAAATAATGTGCAAGCTATTTCCCTAACCCCAAGTTATAAACATGAAATATTGAACAATGTAAATCAAAGGTCAATTAAATGCGACCAACATGGGCCAATCCTTGTGACTCATCAATGAGTCTAGTCTTCTATTTCTTCACGGTCCTTTTGGAATGCATTATATCTTGTGCATATATGCAAGTGGCAAACATATATAGGTCCAAACTCCAAACGTAATTTCATTGTCCTTAAAAGCATCTTCAATGACAGCCTGCACAATTTTTTTTTTTGATGAAGTACAATCAAGTTTATGCTGGTTTAGTGGTTTAGGGTAATAATTAGCTTTGGGTCAATATATGTGCATAAGATGTGCTTGGCAAAGGCATTGCAAGATATAATAACTACTCTTGATCGGTTAGATAAAACAATAGGTCCATGTGGTTTCATTTGAGTTGTCTACCATCTTTCTATTCAATTTTCATGTTTATGAGTGGGGCCGGGAACCAACTAGTTCAGCCATCTTGGATGGGAGAAATTTTGTTGGAGGCCCAAATAAGAGTAAGGGTGGAGTTGCTCTTAAAGCTTCAAATTCCTTCAAATTTCTAAATTGGAGGCCATTTTATTGTTGGTCAGGGAGCTGTTCTTAATTGATGAATTCAATTGAACCCAACTTTAAAACACACATAAAGTTACCTATGTATGCACAATTCAATATAGAGAGGAAACATACTTTTATGGAAGAGTTATGTCATATTTGCTTCAATTGGCATTTATATTGTATCTATATGAATATGTCATTCATATTTCCATGGATGATATGAAACTATTCAACATCTGCTAATGTCATACCTATAGACACATGAAAAAACACATTTGACACTAAATTGTCACTCGTTTGAGTTTTTTTGGTTTCCATTTTCCACCAACAATGTGTCACCCAAATTTTACACCTTTTCAAGGACTTCAATGTCGACATACAGTAACAAATTTTGCATAACAAACTGTGATGTTCAACATCTGCGGAATGTCACAAATTTTGTGTAATGATCTGTGATGTTAATTTGTTGCAAAACTGTGATGAAGAGGGAAATTAGAATCTACAGAAAACTGCAAATACCTCTGAAGATGGTACCACCACTGGAGTTCCTATCAAAGGCAACTGCACAAGCTGCGGCAGCAAGCCAAGAATGATTAGTTTGTTGCCAAATGCAACCTAATGTCATTTGGGAACTACCATCTTATGTCATCAGATGCTTCCATTTGTTCATGTGAAAGATTTGGTGGAACTGCACATCACATCATGCCATGTACATTACAAAATCACTAAAACCGTTCTTCTAAATCACATGAGAGTATGTGATATCTCACCAATGGCTTCAGCAGGTCATGTTGTGTCACAGAAGTCAGTGCAAATATTGTGTGAATTTCTTGTCAAGACATCAATAACTAACCAGCTCTGGAAGAGGGTCAACTCAGTCATCCTCAACCTCTTCCAGCTGTGCTCGCCTTGCAGCTGCCTGCTTGCGAACAAATATTCCCCAACGTACTGCGGCCTTCAGTTTCAACCAACCAACGAAGGCCTTGCCATTTGCTCGGGTTTCCTGTGACCCTGCAGTAGGTCCCCCATATCGTGAGCCTGATAAATTGTAATCTGCCAAAGGGGCCTCCACTGTACTGAACATTTGCAACAGCTGCTGGATCTGTGTGTGCATATCCTCATTTTCAAGGAACTCCAAGCTCCTAGCACGCAGTTCATCTTCGCTGGGCAGTTCTTCAAATAAATTAAAACCTTGCGCATAGTTATCCTGGACATCAGACTGCCATTCAATTCCCCCAGATGAAGGATTCATCATACCAGGAGCCGTACCAGCATCTCCAGCTGAAAATGCTGGGCTTGAGGCAGTTAGGCTACTTTTTGGAAGCCCCAAGGCCAACCCAGTCATGCCAACATTGCCAATATAGTTTTGTTGAGAAGAGCTAGAAACAAAAGACTGGTGCCTTGACTCCATATTGCTGTTGATTTGAAGTTCAGAACCCATTAAAATGTTCTGATTGGGATCTGGAACCTGAGTTAATTGACCGTATGCTCGGGTAGCCAATGAGTTTGGATCATATTGAGGCATCACTGCTCCACTGCCTGCATAATTATGGATACGTGGCCAATCAGCTTCAAATTCCTACAATGTTACTATCTCCATGAAAATCACCACAGGAGTTCACATGTAAATTTTTGACAAAGAGGTGAAAAAGAGTACAAATTCCTACAACAAATGGACTTCAGCAATATAGAGTACTCTTGATATTCAACTCTAAAGTCAATCTGAAATATAGGCAAACTGTAGACTGATGAATTGGATTGCGATAGAGTGTTTGGCTGCAGAGGGTACTAACCAGCTGATGATGTGGGTGGCCACTGCTCTAAGGGAGTTAGTTCTGGTTGCAGTAACTGACTAAGTGTCAATTGCTGACTAGAACCATGAGATTGCAGCAGAAGGGAATTTGCAACTGAAGTTGTGACTGGATCTACTGTTTTGATGTCTATTCCCTTGAGTACTGGGGCCCCAACCAGAGCCTCTCCATCATATTCTACTACATTTTCCCAGTTTTCATAGGCGACTTTCACCAGCTTGTCCACATACACCTGCAGAAAGGAGAAGAGGGAATTTGATATGCCAATTAAAACCTCAAAAGTGCACGGAAACGTGGATAACAAAAACTGCTTCAACCCAAGCAAACTATGAATGAAAATAAGCAACCCAGAGAAATGTCACTTACCTTCTCATTGTCTGAAAGAGAGTCAACTGACATATAGGAGCCGTCAGCAATGAGCCCCATCAGTTGGAAGATGTTGTTGAAAATGACACCAATGTTTTGCTTTTCATCAGCATAGTAAACATATAGCTTCCCACTTAGCACACATGTCTTAGCATGCTCTACAGTTCCCTCCCACATCTTGTTTGACATTCCATTCCCCAGTATCTATTGCCAACACCCCAAAAAATTGCACAATTGTAACCATCACTAATTTCAAGGAACTGATTCTATGGTCTTTATGAAAATGCAGATGAAAATTATGTACAAACTATCAAAAAAAATCCATGTCATAAATAAGATCCATAGCCAAGAAGGATGCCAAACAGGAAGTTGCAGATATCATTACATTGCGCAGCCTTTGAGGATCCATGACCACCAGACGCAGGAAGTCCTCAACTGTCATAATCTTAGCTTGGTTAAGGCGCTTATGAAAAGCACCATCCTTCCCAATCTTGTCCAAGCGCCACACCTCATCATTGAGTGCTGGTGGATAATGCTTCTTGTACACTGGACCCATAAACATGACAGACACAAGATCAGCCATCACCGATTCCAGACCTATGCCAGCTGTACAACAAATAGTTTCCTCACTCTATGTGCCTACTTACAACTAAGTCAGTTGTACAACACACCTGCAAAGTCCAATAGCTACTCAGAAACTTCATCCTAAAACAACTAGGGTTTTGCTCAAACTTAGGATTGAGGTGCCTCTAATTCCTCTACTATGTTTAGCTCCATGATTTCAAGATTAAAAGGCAGTGCTTGTTGACATTGACCCTGAAGACAAACCTAGTGTCTAGTTAACAAAATTGCTGTAACTGCAACTCAAGAATGGGTGATATTCAATAGTCTTAAGCAGATTTGATCTGATGGCAAGCCTCTGTTGTTGCTTGACACAGTAACAACTTTTTTTTTCTGACATAACACTTGCCATAGGCATACAGTAGACCCCTTGGACCCAATTTTTTAACCTATAGTTTCATAGCACAAGATCATTTCTGAAACTCAACAGTTGGACTGATGCCACTGGTACACTTACATTCTCCACGATGATCTTTCACAATGAATGCCTCAGTCTTTGCTTCCCTAATTCGCAGGCCCTCACAAAATCCTGAACAGATTTTAACTGCCAACCGGAACTTGCGACTGCGGATCCAACTGGAATTGTCTGTGAATGTTAAGTCCCCGAGTGTTCCCACCCCATCTTTTAATGTGACAGACAGTTCTCCAGTAAGAAGTGGTCTCTTGCCATCTCTTTCCCTGACCATAGCATTCTCAAAGTCTACCTGCTTCCAGTTGTCTTCATCATCAACTGCAAAATCACCCTCCAAGACAACCACATCCAATTTTGCAGATGATTCTGGACCTGCAGTTACAACCTGGCTTGTGCTGGCATCCAGCAACATGACATGAATTGCAGTTCCGTGTTCTCCCTCTACTTTGCTTCCTGTGAATAGAGGCAGAGCTAACTTGTTCCTGAACTGCAGCCGCAAATTTCGCTGGTCAGGCCCTTGTATCCTTTTGGGGGATGACCTGCACCATGCATGCAGTCAACAATAGATTTGTCACAAAATCTCCCATATCCAAATTACCGAGCTCTTTCCCCTAATACAGACAACTTCACAAAAAACACAGAGAAGGCCCAATACTCCTAGAGACACAAGGAAGAGACAGGATAGGAATGCCTGATGGGTTTTATCATTACCTGAACCCTGCTTTAGGTGGCGCGAACTTTGCTAATGCACGTTCAACCTCTTCTCCCACCTGGAGATTGTCAACCACAAGTGTAAACTACAGACCAATTGAAAACAAAACCCTACTCCTGATCCTGCATATAAGGTTTCTTGAGATCCCCAAGAGTCCTAACGGGAAGCTTTCACTACAGCAGCACAAGAGAATGTAAAAACACGGTAATGCACAACTTACCACCCTCCGCAGTAGAGGTTCAAGTGTTGAGCACAGTTTCTGAAGACTGTCCATCTTCACTGCTTCCACAATTTCACTGTAACAACAAAAAATGGAAGCAGGAATCAATCTCATGTGTACTGCCAATTTTTTTTTTCTGTAATGTGCAATTCGGCAACAATCTCCACTACAGAAGCTGAGCACATATCAAGTTCAAGTGTTGAGCACAGTTTCTGAAGACTGTCCATCTTCACTGCTTCCACGATTTCACTGTAACAACAATAATGGAAGCAGGAATCAATCTCATGTGTTGCAATTCGGCAACAATCCCTACGACAGAAGCTGAGCAGATATCACAGTGCAGTCCAACTTTGAGCACCCCTGCACCATTTACCCTAGGAAAAAGATAATGGAGAAATAACGGCAACAACAAGGTCCTGAAAACCCCCGTCAGATCAGCGAACTAGAAGGAGCTGTGAGAGTGAGGAAATATGCTTCAAAATTGAGGGAGAGGTTTACGGAGTACAGACTTGGCAAGTGTGGGCCGCTGCCTTTTCTGGTCCGACATGCCATCTCTAGAGGCATGATCTCTCTCCAGCGACCGCTTCTCCGTCAACATCGCTTCTCTAGAGGCCGAAGTTGTCGCAAAGAAAGACATGTTGGAAGGTCAAACTCGGCCTCTTCGTCGACAACTGCAGTCGAATACGGATTTCGAAAGTAGAAAACAGAGGAACTTCCAGGTGATACGTCGGCGTCAGAGCTCTCTTGACTACGGAGGGGGGAGCTTACGACTATGAAAAGCTCCAGAAAAAAACTCTCTCTCTAGAGACGCTGCGAAGCTTTAAAATAGCAAAGGATTTTCTAACTTCTCCTAAAGAAATCTAAGATCGCGGTTTTCTTATCACGTCAAAATGTCTAAGAACGGAAAACATGCTCCATTCTCAGAGATGTCAATCCACGAAAGACTAACATCTTCCTGCAGGTCTGCTCAGATTCTACAAAAGATTATGATGCTTCTTCCTGCAGGTCTGCCCAGATTGTACAAAAGATTACGATGCTTCTTCCTGCTGCAGGTCTGCTCAGATTTTTCCACAGATCCTGCTTCCTGCAGGTAGATGTTCAGATTTTCCAAACATTATGCTTCCTGTTCCGCTCAGATTTTCCAAAGATAATTCTTCTTCCTGGTCTGTTCGGATTTTCCAAAGAAGATTATACTTCCTGGTCTGCTCAGATTTTCCAAAGAAGATTATGCTTCCTCCGCCTTCACTAGTTGTGAAAATCAAAAGCACTAGGAAAGAAAGGCCTGTCAACGCGAAGTCTAGTTCTGACGAGACAGATAAAAGGTGCGACAAGGTAAATATGGAGGAGGAGAAGAACACGGCTACCGTAGAATCCGAGAGAAAACTTTCTTCGGGTCTTCGTCGACGCTCAATTTCCACGAAAGGAAAACAAAAGACTCGTGATTATATTTCGAGCCGGAAATCTCGAACCAAAACGGGAAACCGAACAGAGACGAAATCGTTGTTCCTGGCACTAAGGACCTTCTTCCCTTCCCGTGTGGTGACCAAACAGTCGGTATTTGAACATTTTCGCGGGCCATGAGTTTGGAGTTCGCACAACTGGGGTAACAAACAAACAAACAAACCCGCGAAGGCAACAAGCGACGCACGAAGCTCAGCCTTCGCTTACTTTTTCATAGTTGTCATTAAAAGGAAAAAAATGCTGACCAAACTAATTTCATCCATTAGAGTTATCCGTAAAGTAACCATGTCTTTGGGCCTCCTTTCACCCCCTATCCCAGCTACCAGTGGTATCCCCGAAGTAAAGACATTTTAATAACTCTAAGTATGAAATGCTGATACTCAGCATTTAATGCACAAGGTTCAAGACTAATTACAGTAGTTGTACAGGAGGGAGCAGTGAAAATATATGTAGCAGCACCGGAGGCGCTCAAGAAAAAGGAAAGACAGGATGAAACTTAGTTTATCACCAAAATTGATGGTTTTCTGAGTTTCATCCCCCCTTGAATACTAATGTACCTTTTTGCAGGTTTTTTCTTAATCTCACCCTGTGTATTACCAAACTCAGGGTTCTGGTGCTGTGTTTTTCTTACTTTACGGATAACTCTATTATATACCAACATTTGTTCTGATAACTTCATCCCTCTTGAAAGTAAGCATATTGGGCTGTGACTTACTTCATCCATGCTGAAAAGAAGAAAATTTGGGCTGCTACATAATTTCATCCATCCTGAAAAGAACAACTTGGGCTGCTACATAGCTTCATCCAACCTGAAAAAGAACAAAAATTTGGGGCTGCTACATAACATCATCCATCCTGGAAAGAACAAATTTGGGCTGCTACATAACTTCATCCGCCCTGAAAAGAACAAAATTTGGGCCGCTACACACAACTTCATCCGCTCTGAATAGAATAAAATTGGGCTGCTACATAACTTCATCCATCCTGGAATGAGCAAAGTGGACTGCTACAAACTTCATTCATCTTGGAAAGAACAAATCAGGCTACTACATAACTTCATCCATCCTAGAAAGAACAACTTGGGCTGCTAGCCTGCTACATAACTTCATAGATCCTGAAGAAACAAATTGAGGTGCAACATAATTTCATCCATCCTGGAATCAGCAAAGTGAACTGCTACAAACTTCATCTATCCTGGAAACAGCAAAGTGGACTACTACAAACTTCATCCATCCTGGAAACAGCAAAGTGGACTGCTACAAACTTCATCCATCCTGGAAACAGCAAAGTGGACTGCTACAAAATTCATCCATCCTGGAAACAGCAAAGTGGACTGCTACAAACTTCATCCATCCTGGAAACAGCAAAGTGGGCTGCTCGCGTGCTACCTAACCGTCTTCGTCGTGGAAGGCTGAAGACAGCATGGGGTTTGCGCACGTGGGCGACGAGGGCGGTTTGCAAAATAGAACGCATGGGGTGGGGGTGCAACAAAGTCAACAATCAGACATTCCCGTGAAACCTGATTCCGACTTTTTAATTCTCATTTTCGGTAATATCACGGAAAATGCTAGATACGCCACGCGGGTCTTTAATGACAGTAGAGCAAAAGGTACCTCGTAAAAAGTACCTACGTACCACATGTTTTTTTCTTCTCCTTATTTGCCATTTGCGGCCCAGGATTTGTTTTTTCAATTTTTTGATGTAGCTGAAGTGGCGATCATCAATAAGATGATTTAGCCAGATTTGGTTACACACTAGATATTTTTATTTTTAAAAAAAACACGCAGAACGCTTCCACATTCTTGGCTACCTACTGGAACTTATCTTTAAAATCTGGAATTTTGGGAATTTTTGTCCTTCAAAATCTGGCGAATTTGGGACATTTTTTTCCATGAAAAATCGTTTGCATAGTTAGAAATCATATTGTTCAGGTCGAAATTTGGCGAAATTTCACCCCCAAAAAAAAACAAATTTGGGTGATGCTCAGACACCTTTTGTACCCAGAATGGAATGTTGTTAGAATCTCAACGACTTCATTGGCGATTCTCAACAATCGCCAGTTCTACCCTATAACCTGCGACCTTCATTTTTATTAGCAACCTACTACTTTCTAGGTATCACCATCAGCTCTCGCATTGGCCCTTTTTCTTTCACATCTCTATTGTTTCTTGGATGAAAATATCATAACTGCTCTCTTTGTGGATGAAATAGCATTCATTGTGCATTTCACACATTAAGTACTGCCTGGTAGCCTGCAGCAGCCTCTCGCCAGTTACCTAGTCCACTATGCCATGTTATGATGGGTTCTAAATGCTAATGAGCATGCCCATATACTTAACACTTAACATGGCACGTTAATGTTCATAACCTGCTAAGCAAGTTATGAACATGGTTTTTTTTGGGTTGCACCTAAGTTTAGAGCATCTCTAGCAGTAGCAAGAAAACAGCTTGCAGGACAAAATTTGGAGGAAGTCACAAAATCACAGTCAAGGTTTTTTTTTAAGGATTTTGTGATGTAGTCGAAGTGGCAATCATCAAGAAAATAGTTTAGCCAAATCCTTCTACATTCTTTGGCTACCTGCTGGAACTTATCATCAAAATCTGGCAATTTCCAAATTTTCTTCTTTGAAATCTGACGAATATGGGTCGTTCCTGTCCATGAAATTTTTTTTGTATTGGTCAAAATCATACTTTTCAGGTTGAAATTTGGCGAAAATTCGCCAGTAAAAATAACACTGATCTGATTCACAATGGCATGAAAGGGGGTTTGCTCAGCCACCGTCCCTTCTGGGCTGGTCTCTGGGCCCAACTTGGGTGTTTTCTTTCATTAATTTTTTTTTATAAAAATTTTTTGCTCTCATAACCTAAGGTGGCATGGAAAGGCAGGTTTTCAGACCTTAGTGAAAAGTAAAATGATTATTTCTCATTGGCCAGCCATATTGATCGGTAAGGCTGAATTTTGCACATACCACAAGGCAAATGAAAGGCCACAAAAAGGCACTCCACCAAAGCCTAGAGTTGTGCACTCTAGTAGTACATATCTTGCCCTCAAAGTCAACCAAAAAAGAAACTGTTTTCAATTAGGTTGACTTTGAGGGCAAGATATTTACTACTAGAGTGCACAACTCTAGGCTTTGGTGGAGTGCCTAAAGCCTACCATTGTAGCTCCAGCCCACTCCCTCCAAGCCAGCTAGTAACAGCTTTTCTTTCACTGGCGAATTTTCGCCACAAAAGTGAAAACTCAAAACACTAAAAACCGAAAAACAAAGTAATTTTGAAGGTTTTCCATCGCCAGAAGTGAGGAAAAAAAAAAGAAGGAAAATTTGCCATATTCGTATATTCGTTTAATTGTGTAGCCAAAAAATATAGAAGGATGCTAAAGATTTGCACTTTATTTCTGGTTAATATCCAGATTTGGCTAAATCTTCATAGGGATGATCATCACTTTTTCTACATCTCTCCCATAGATGATAGCCACTTTGGCTACAAAACAAAAATTCCTAAAAACAACACTGCCTAGTGACTCTCACCTTACATTCTCTTGAAAACCCTAAGATTGTCCTTTTGTACTTGCTTTTGTTTGACTCTGTGTTTGAATGCTTGAAGGCAACAAAGCACCTTGTACTTGAAAGTGTGGTCTTATTCTTTATAGCTTGGAGGACAATCCTCATGGCTTCAAGTTCTTCGAGGTCATTGGGTTCTCCAGGTTCGGAGGAACCCGGAAAGACCCTAAATAGCACACTTGGTTCTCTTTGTTGGGCCCTGTCCCTCGCAATCACATTCAATCCAACTTTTGGAAGTTTTACCTTATTAAAACCACTTTCACATTTGGTGAACCCGTTTTTTTGGTGGAAGTGTTTAGACTGTTTAGATGAAACAGATTTTTTTGGTGTTCAGAGTGTGGACACAGTAGGTAGATGTACAACATCTTATCTATTGGCAGGGCCAGTGTGTTTGTGATGCCTTGTTTAATGAACACACTTCAAAAAAGTAGCTTATCATATAGAGGAGCAAGTATTTTCATATCACTTAATTTTATATCTTCTATGTATAAGATAAATCCTCCATTGTACTCATTGCTATGACATGTTGGTACCTGCTTTTTCTTTTGTTTTTGAGAAAGTGCCCACATGGTTACAAGAGTCTTGGACTTTAGAGTCAAAGTGGCAACATTATTATATTAATTGTGAAATGATTTGGTCATCATTTGTTGGGCAATGTAGGAAAGTGACAATGTTTTCTTTTTGTTTCAAGGGAAGTGTAGTGGCAATCAAAGGGAAGTAAAAACATGCCATTACTAACCACAACTCAAACTTGGAAGCAAACATTAGGCTACTAGCAAGTTTGAGAAGGAGCTCTCAATCTAGCTATGGTGTTTTGTGAGTGTGAAGCAAACTGGCTATCAATATAACATTTTTTCCAAGAGTCCCATTCATGAGAAATATTCAAATTCATATCTTCAAGGTTAAAATGCAACAATTTCATTAGCTTATTAAGACAAAGTAAACAGGGAGTTGCAAATAGCTAAAGAAACATCACTTAACCTTTGGAATTACAAGAAATTAACCAAATATGAAGTTGCTAGCAATTGAATTGTTTTACAAAATCTAGAAAACATGTTTACATAAGTCTTATCTATGCAATAACACCATAACAATATGCTCCTCTAGTCCAAGCATCAATGCCATAGTGCATGGAAAAAAAATTAAAGTAAAGAACTTCTAACTGTACATGCCAACCACCAAAGGTAGGGGACAATCTAAAATAGCTCACAAATTGTTCTTCAAAAATGCTAATGAAATGTGGTCATTTCTACCAACTTAAAATGCTTTGGGAAGGAATGTGTGAAAACCCTAGATGCATGAATGGTCCTCCAAATGTGAGTCAATGGATTAAGATCAAATGGTGATTCCAAAATGGCCTTGGAATTACTTTTCATACATAACTTGAACATTCCATGTTTAACATCTAACTATCAACAATTGAGCAAAGGTGGAATTACAAAATTTGATTCACTAGACCCCAACATCTTTCATTCATAATACCACACCATCACACTTCCAAGTGTTTGGCAAAATTAGCTTCACATTCAAGTTGCCACCAATATTGTGGATATATAATGCCCATGGCATCAAGCAAAGCACATTGAGGAAATAGTTGTCCAACTCATTAATCAATTAAGTAGCTACACTTGTGGACCCACATAACCAATTTTTTTTAAAAACCATTCATTTGAAATTCCAAAATTCACAACACATCAAGATTATGTGCATTCAATAAAATTCAAAATAGGGCTAACAACTTACTTGAACATTCTAACTTCACCTTGGAAATTAAAGTTTGGAAAAAATTCCAAGTCACAACTATTTGCACTTTTGAAATTGGGTCATTGTGCATGGCCCAAAGCTTTTCATTATTCACAATGAAAGCATTTTGTTCACTATAATCATTTAGGTTTACCACCCATTTCATGCGGATGTGCTCATGGGTGTAATCTAGCAAACTTTTAAATGCCCAAAACTCATCACTAGAAAATGAGGAATTGCCATCATTGTATAAAGTTACCCCTTGTAGATCCTTACTACAACCATTAAATCACATATAAAAACAACACATTTTTCTACAAATTGCACAAAAAAATCAATGTTCTCCAACAAATGGATGATGTAGCACATTCCCAACATGCAATAGGGATCAACAAGCATGATCATATTTATTATTACCCTGTAAGTAAGAAAGATCAAATCAAATTGATTAGTAAACAAGATTAGCAAGATCGATCAAATTAGATCAAATTGATCAACAAGATCATCAAAATCAAAACATCAAGATTAATAAGTAAAATTGGTTAGATTGAAACAAGGTACCTTGGTAGCTTAGTTATTTGCGATTTGTAGAGACATCTTGGCTAAAAGTGGCTTGTATTTTTTTTAAATTTTTTTGCAAAGGATTCAACTAGGATATCTAATGGGTTTTTATGTTCTTGAACATTTTAAGCCCCTTTGTTTCCATTAAATCAATAAGTCTAATGAATTCAAAGTGTCTTTCTGGGTTATGAACAAAATAAACATTCAACGACTTTGCAACAAATCCTCTATGCTTCGACTATCCCCACAAAAAACAAGGTCTTGAATGCCAAATTTCATTTAAGAACCATGTAATTAACCTTAATGAAAAAGGGTGCATAGTTTACATTGATTTGTTTAATGACATTGGTTTTGGTGCCTTAGAATGTACTTACCTCATTAACACCAAAACAAAAGAGTTTTTCAACTATAGAAACAAAATTCAAGCCTCCTTTTTTCTATAGGGCTTCCATGATCACAATAATCAAATTGTCAACCCCACTCCATCAACAACCTTTTGAGAAGAAATCAACCTGGGAATTCTCACCCAATTTTGCATCACATGTGTGTATGGAGATCCAATTCCCATTATCCACGATGTTCACCTCATCACATGTCAAAGCCACATAGTTAACCAAAAAAACATTGGCCAAAATTGCATTAATCACTTAAGCAAACATAAATTCAGCCATTATCCAACTTAAATTACTAAACTAATGCATTTTGGGGTTATTAAATGCACCAATGAAAAATTATAGAACCTTCCTACTTTCATATTTTACCATAAGATGACCCCATCTAAGATTTAGAATAATGTGGCAAAGTGGACCTTTTTCTTCTCCATTTCCAAGTGATTATTCTTGTTGATTTGTTGCAAGACAATAGAAGGAGTTTAGGTAAGAAAAAAAAAACTTGGTTTTTTTAAAGTATAGAAATCTTGTTGTTGTAATAATCTCTTTTCTTGATCTTCAACTTTGAAAAATCCTTCTCTACTTTCCTCCTACATTTATGTTTCATCAACGTATCCCACTTGGGAGCAAGTAGGCAAGGCTTCTTATCAATTTTATTGCATACCTTGCATTTGACATTGTGAAAAATGCCATCAATGGCAAGGACCCCCTCCACCCCAAGGAGCTTCATAGCCCATCCAAGCTAAAATTTATGTGTGTAATCATATAACTTATTTTTATCAATTAAAGGACAAGGCACCAAATCAAATTGATCTAACTTTGTATCAAATAAATTAGTCAAATCAATGGCCTTTTCTTACAATGTGGTGGACTCAACATGTAACCTACCACTCAAACTAGGTTGGGCATAAGCTAAAAACAAAGGGGTTGCATCAAAAGGCAAATAAAAAAAAGTTGCATCAAAAATAGTTCCAGAGAAAAAGAAGTGTGAGAATGCCCATTACGAGAAAACAACTAAGGAGATGATAAGGTGAGATGACATTGGTTGTAAGAACATGTGACTTGGGATGAATTAGCCTTAACAAGTTTAATGAATTGTCACCATCAAAAGGTAATGGCATTGAATTGCACATTAAACACAAACATTTTGCATTCAATGTGTTTCTACTACTGAAAAAAAATACCATAACAATGCAAGTTTCAACTTGGTTATGGACCTCACTATTGATTCCAATGATTTGTGCTTCATGGTCTAATCAATGCACAATGTGCGCATACACCATAAACAAACAAACGCAAAACATAACAACATAAATAATGCACAAGTGCAAAACACAACATAAGCAAAACATAGTAAATCACAATTCAAAACAAAACACAACACCAAACTATAGAAACTATAAAACCCTAAATGCATTGAGGATTGAAGCCCAAAAAGATGGAGTGTGAAAATGTACTACTCGATTTGAAAGCAATTTACACAACTTGAAGCAAGAATTTGTATTTCATTTTGAAAGAATTGCTTTTCATTTTGTCATGATGTTCACCCATGTTTAGTGTTCACATCATAAAAAAACTTCAAAGTGTTTGCCACACATTGCATTGTGCACAATGAAAACCTTGGTGGTTGTTATTAAATGTTATGATCTCTAAATCTTTGCCTTGAAGTTTGAAGCTTCAATGACTCTAAACTGAAAGTAACAAGTAAGCAAATGACCATCACTATTCGAAAGTAAGTGAGCTATGGTTACAAAGGCTACTTCTTTCAACAAACTTGCTAACAACCTTAACCCTTGAACCTTAACCAAAAGTGGCTATTTAGATTATTGCAATGGTGTAAGATGGTGATGGATAGTGATAGAAAATTAAAATTAGATGGCGATATGGTCGATCACCACTAAAGAAAATTGGTTCCATTGGCAAACACTAATGTTGTAATCTAACTATTAATCAATGTTTTTTCCCCTTTTTTGCATGTATCACCATAAAAAAAGGTTGGTTGTTAAACGTGTTATCTTAATTACTTAAAAGTTAGTTTATTGTTAAAGTGGGTTTGTTTAATTAATCTAAATTAATTTTTGATTAACAACAAATCAATTATGATGTGAATAAGTTCCAATTATTTCATGAATGGGGTTCAAAACCCCTTTGATGTGAATCACAAATCACTTTGGGTGATTTGAAATTCCAACACCTTAGTCTTGTGTGTTTTTATAGTTTTTATATGTTCATACATTTTTTGTAGTTTTGTGAACATTCATTATAAGGAATCTTGTCCATTTCAACCCATGCGTTTGTGACTTTGTCCAAATTAACCATTTTTGCAATTATAAATGCAACTATCCACCATGGCACTTGGTAAAAATGACTTGTAATCGCATAAACAACTACAAAGTGGGGTGCAATTGCATATGCAAATTATACTTGCAACTAATGTCAATTTGAATGAAAATGAAAAATACAGTTATATCATCCATTTTTAGTGGCATCCCAAAATAGATGAAAATTTATTTGTTTCTACGATGTGGAAGGTGGTTCATAAGCCATTAGACACCACATGGCATCTTTTCAACTTGATTTGCGACTATAAATCCTAGTTACAAATGCACATGTGATTAAATGTGAATTGGCCAATGAAATTGTTAGATCTAATGGTCTAATTTTTTTCCCTTAAGTTTTTTCAATAATGTGTTGTAGGGTTTGGTGGGTTTGTGAGAATTTTAAAAGACCCATGGCAATTAACGGTAGAAATAGGACTAAGTAGTAGGTAATATGTATATGGCTAAATGGGTGCAAACAAGATACAATGAGCCAACATGATTACTTAAAAAAAGGATTACATGTCTTTTTTCCCAAAAAAAACTTTTTCATATGAATGAACTTTGAAACAATGTTTTGTGTAATTTCTTATAATAAATGCTTATAGTTGTCCTAGTACATGACATGTTTTTTTGTCTATCATTTTTGAATAAATATGAATTTTTGAAAGTGTCATGTTTCCTTGTAAATTTAATGTTATGTTTATAAAAATGATAGCAATTTCAAATCATAAACCAAAATTCATTTTTTTTAAAATATTAAGTTATAAATTTTTTTAACACATCATGTAGATTATACCTCATTTATATGTGGTAAAAGAATTTCAAAGTTCTAAAATTTTGGAGAGTTCTTTGATTTTTAAAATTTTAAAATTCCACAAATTTTAGGGTATGAATGTTTTTTCAATGTGGCTAATAGGTCTTTATCCTCTTTATTTATTCCCCATCAAATGTCTTTTATTATATGAGGCATTTTGATAATCCTTTGCAAAATTAATTCCTATCTAACATCATAAGTATTCATTTTTGAAGGTCCTAAATCAAAACTTAAATTAAAATTTTTATCAAATAGATTTTTGGTTTCAATTCCTTAACATTCACATGAATGAAAAAACAACAACTTACCATAATTGCCATGGCTTTAAATGACAAAACATAAATGTTTATCCAATTTTGATTGTTTTTTTTTGCATTCCGACACCTTTTTTGGCTCATTGGATTATGATTACACCCAAATAATAGGTATTTTATCATGTTGATATGTCATAATTTTTTTAATTAGGTAGGCTAAGTAATAGATAGTAGGTAAATAGGCTAATTAATAGTATGTATTTCATTGTGTTGAATGAAATAATGTTATGTTTAATTAATTAATTAGGCTAAGTAATTAATCAATTAGTAGGTTGTAAGTTGGAAAGTACTAAGTAGTAGGCAATATATATGTGAGCTAAGTAGTAGGTATTTTATCATGTTAATATGTGATAATGTTTTTGTATTAATTATTTAATTAATTAGGTAGGCTATGAAATTATTCTATTAAATAGGCAATAAGTAGGATCTACCTATAATAGGTAGTAAATAGTTAGTGTAGGTCATATGTATGCGGTTTAAATAATAGGTATTTTATCTTATTGATATGTGATTTTTTTGAATTAATTACTTAATTAGGTAGACAATGTAATTTATTTATTGAATAGGTTAAGTAGTAGGAGTAATTTATGACTCATTCAAACATTACATAGTGAATAAGTTATATATCATACATTTAAGATACATTTTGTTGGTAAAATTATGATTTGTTATAAGCAATATCGCATAATATAATTTCTTAAATTAAATAGAACATTGGGTTGTGAAAAAACATAATTTATTTTCACATACAAATTTTAATATGATTTTAAGTAATACTTAAGATATTGCATATATTTAAATGTAATAAAATTTATAGTTCCATGATTAATTAATTGTATGGCATTAATTAATATTTTAAAATTAAAATTGATTATATAAATTTATCTTTTACATAAAAAATAATATGACTAATACATGAAATTTTATTATATTTTTATTATAATTTATTTATGATCCACTTATAAATATTATATGTGAATAAATTATATATCACATATTTAAATTAAATTTTATTGTTAAAATTAGGATATATATAAAAGACAAATTGTATAATAAATTTTTAGAATCAAATGAAGGTTTAAGATATGAAAGATTCATTTATTTATTATTATATTATATATTTATAAATCATGTGAAAGAATTATTTTTCCATGGAATGGACATTGAAATTATATTCAGTAATGAAATTCAATTTATTAGATCTACCTTGTAAGGCAAGGATATTGTGTTGAAAATCATTATAAAGTACAATAACGTTAATGGATTTTACCTCCTAGAAACTAGATGAGATGATTCATTCTAATTTCATTGGAAAAAAATTCACATTCATCTTCTGACATTTTGTTTTTTCTTCCACCTTTTCAAATGTGCACCTAGCCCCAAGTGACGTTATTACAAAACTAAATATGAAACTACTTTCTCCCAAAATGGTTATGGCACCCATCATATGCAAAATTCATGTAATTCTTTCAAAATGTGACAATGTGATTGAAAACATTCAAATACACATTTCTTCTTTTTTTGGTTTGAAGTTTTGCACAAATGTGAAAAATAAATCTAAAAGGCAATATTTGATCACTTTTGTTTTTTGAGAAAAAAATCATTAGATTTCCAAAAAATTGAAAATCATGTTGTGACATTTTTTTTTATCAATTTTTAGTTTGGTAATATTTTTTAAAAATTTAAATAGGTTCCTAGAACATGTCATCATTTAATTTGAAATCATTTTAAAGTTCTTCATAACTAATGTGATGTTAAAAAATGAAAAAAATAATCATGACAATGTTTCTCTTACAACAACATGATGATGTACATTAAAAAAAAATTATTTTTAATTTTTAATTTTTTCCCTAGTTATCACCAATGTATCATACAATATCAATTGTTGGTATTAATTAATGGCAAGGCCATTGTGTATAATAGACCTTGTTTTTCTCAAATCAATTTATATTTGTAAGAAAAAATATATATATTTGTGTACACTATTGAAAAAAATTTAAGTTTAAACATTAATCTTATCATTTGGATTAGACCTTAATAAGCTATCAAAGATCAAAAATGATGTTTTGTGTAATGTTTTAAATGAAATAGGCTAAATAAAATGTCAATTATCATTTTGCCACAAGAAGTGGGGTGGCTTGGTGGTAAAAGAGTTGATATCCATTTTTGGTGTTCAAGGATCAAGTCTCATAAATGACATGGGTTGTGGTCAACAATGGAATGTTGGCCAAATATTCCCTACCTATTTAGCCAACTTAAACACCTAACTAGGTGACTATATGTTGGCACAATAATTGGCCTACTTAACAACCTAAACTATTTTTTAAAGTTTAGCCTATGTAATAACATGTGTCAACATGGCACAAGTTGAACTTAATGAAATTAACAATAATATAAATATATATAAATAATTAATAATTAAGGGAAATAAATATAAATAATGTGACTAAATTATTTAGTCGCAAAATTGGTCACACAATGACAATGCCACATAAGTTGGTTTGGATGGATGAAAAGTTCATGTAAGTTACATCTTATACAACTACCATTTATAACTTAGTGTTACATATTGTCTTTTGTGACTAGAATTTTATGTAGCTTGTCCAAGGCAACTAGGCATTATAACAAGTCACATGTGGTAATTTTGATTAAAAATAGTCATTAATCCAATTGTTTATTTGCAAATTCTTGTAGTGATTATGTTTAGATTTGGATTCTTGTGCATTGCAAGTGAATAGATTTTTTGAATCACCAAAAGGCTATGTAGTTCGGTAATGCCAAAAAAAATAGATTTGTTGTTGTGTTGTGCACTAGTTTTTGTGTTTTTTCATAATAATGTGTATTGTGATTGTTTTTTAGGTTATAGTTAATATTGTTACAAATATGGGTGTTCTTGGTCTATTTCTTGTGTTGAGAAAACTCAACTATTGATTTTGACATTTTGGAATTTTATTTTGATCTATCATTCCTTAGGGATTTGGACCCCACAAGGGCCTAATGTTCTTGAAGCATGGAGTCAAGCGGTGAAAGAAAAAAAAACACCATTAGTGGAGGCCCTTACCTTTGTCACAAAAGGGGGCCCTTTTCTTTTTTCTTTATATGGGTCCATCAACAAAGAATGTAACATCAACAATAGGGGTGATAGTATCCACAACTATTGCCCCCATCACCATCACTAAGAGCTTGGAGCTCTCAAGGTTTGTTTTTTTTCGTTGCAACAATTTAAGGTGGGAGGTGGGAGGGAGGACCACCCAACCCCTCGTCATCATGTTGATCTTCATCATTTCTATGGTCATGGGCACCATAATAAAAATAATAATGCAACCATAACTATTTTTTTCATTGCAACAAACCAAGGTGGGAGGTGGGGGGAGGACCACTAAACCCCTTGTCATCATGTTGATCTTCATCATCTTTGAGGTCATGGGCACCATCGTAAAAACAGTAATGCAAATGTAGTTATAGTTATAACAATGCAAAGAGGGGTGGCAAAAGGTGGGGTGTGAATGAGAAGTGTTGTTGTAAAAAATGGGAATTTGGTGGTGCCATTTTTGTTCAAACTCAAGTTTAGTTGACCTTAAGGGGTTTGATAGATCTTGGAAGGTTCAAAAACTCGAAAAACCTCAGGACAAGGTGGCCTAAAAAGTCCAATTTGAACCTTTTTTTTAAAAAATTCCATGTTTTCCATTTTTGTGGAAGCAATTTTCATCCATTATTTGGATTTATTTTAGCCATCCACTTTTCATCCATCTAATAGTTGAACAAATTATATTAGTAAGGGGATTGGTAGGCTAATTGGTGAACACCCTACTTTAGATTGGATATTAGACAATTAAAAACATAAGATTGAAAAAATTTCAAACATTTCAACCCTTGTGACTAAACAAAGAAATTAAAATTAATTAATTTCAAATTTAACTTAAAATTAATTGGGCATTTTTTAAATATTCATATATTTGGCATACAATGTCAATTTGGAAAGACATTTTCACCAAGTGAAAGATGGATGTGTAAGGAGAATTTCAATTTGTTTGGAAACAAACAAATTTGAAATTTTTGGCAAGTGTGAGGGCATGGTGCACGTGGAACCATTTATTTATCACAATTTTGACATTTTAATGCTTATGTTGATAAACACCCATTCTTGTAATTTACAAATGGTGGAATGTCATGTCATCAACAAATAAAGAGGATTTGTAATTCCTATTATAATTCTTCTATAGGAATTACAAAAACGGGAATTCATATCATACGAAAGTTCATTTGCACTTTGTGTTGTTTTTAGGTTGCACTTAGGTTTTAGCCATGTTCATGGAAAATATTGGGCTTGGTTGGGCTTGTAATTCCATGATGAAATCTTAGGACATAGTTTCAAATATTACATGAGTAATTTATAATTCCATGACAAGTTCTCAAAATATAAATTATCACATTGGGGTTTACTAATCAAAACTCACCCATGCATTTTTTTCACTAAACAAGGTTGGATGTTAGTAGGGGAAAATATAGGTTGTAAAATAGTTTTGGCGTTTCAAATATTCTAAGTTATATCACTAGTTGTCCCGTTGATTGTTTGTGGTGGTGAATGATTTTGATGGTTAGTATATCACAATTTTTGTGTTTATATTGTGCCCAAGTTTTGTTGGCCTTATGAAATGTTTTGTGAATGTAAATGCCTTTTTAGATTAAGGTTATATGAAACCCATAGGTTCAACATCCTAGTTTAGGGTTAAGGTTTGATTACCTTGGATTTAGGGCTAAGGTTCACCACAAAGGTGATACAAGATTTTGTAACATGGATATTTTCAAGGGTATCAATGGGTTTATTAGGCTAAAAGTGAGGTTCAAACCATCCACACCACCATCATTTTCATATGGGGAGATTCTTAAGATTCAAAAACAAGTTCATCACTAAGTTTATCCACCATTGTTGTGATACATAGAAGACATTTATGGAGCCACTAAAAGGATTTTAATTTGTTGATATTTAGGGGTATTTAACATTATTATGCATTACTATGTTGAAATTTATAGTTATCATTATCTACACACACATCACAAATGATAGAAACCATCCTAATGGTGCATCATTTCCAAACCACTGCCTTTTAATTTGGGGTTAAAATACCCTTAAACCAAATAATAATAGAAGGAAGCCTTCCTATAAATCTATCACAAATGAACACCTTGGTTTTAAGGTGTAATGATTAGTAGGTTGAATGCAAATGTGAACTCCATCATCACCTAACTATAATCCCCCCAAATCTTCAGTCAAATGTGCATCATCATGGATAAAAACTTAGTTTATTCCTTATTATCTAATTATAAATATTTTCAAGTTTATTTTGTGCATTAAAAGAAAAACCATTTTCCAACAATGTTGCTTCCAATGGTGGCATAAACATCCCATATGCCAACCTTTAGAACATTGATCACAAATCAATATAATGGCAGCCCCATAGATTATCCATATATATAATATATAACATAATATAATGTGAACAATTGCCAAAGATGGGTTAATTTGGCCACCCACATTTTAAAAATGACATGGTGTTCAATTACACATGGTTTTTCCATGTTTGATCATCTTAAACCCTCCAACAACAATATTCTAGAGGGCAAATATACCTTCTACACAATTTTTTTTTTCATTTTTGGATTATGGCATGGGAGGCAATAGCAAGTAGAGTGTGGATTCACATGTGGCAATAATTTCAACTTTGTGGCAAAAACAAATGTTTCAACCATTGCATTATAAATGGCCATAGGCAATGTTATAACCATATAGATTGCAAGAATTGGCACTTGCTTCTTTCTACTTAGTGTATAAATCTGACTACCAAATCTTTGCATCCTTCACTTTCTGGCTATATACACTATTCTTATCCTAATAATATGGTAAAAAACATGATTAAGGGATTGCAAAATAGCACCCATGTATCAAAACAAAAATGGGCTGACCCAAAACTTATTGTAGTCATGGAAATTAAAGATAAAACATTATTCATATTAGCCCCATGCATTTGTTGTCATCACATTAGCCTAGTTTTCAAATGTAGCTGCATATGGAAAATTTTATGGAATGAAGGAATTTTGTCCATACATAACAACAAGTTGCAGATGAGGGTTTAATCAATTCTGCAATTTTCTTTTCAAAAATGACAGAATTAAAACACCTTTCTTTTTCAACTAAGCCAAGAATATGAGTCATGGCTATTTCTACTAACTTTAAGCACTCTAGAAATGTATGGGACACACTAGAAGAAATTTGGAAGTAAATGACAATTTTATTTACAAAAGACAAAATTTTAGTCGTAACGAACACATGCAACTACAAACCCTGTAGTTGCCTTGGACAAGTGGCAAAAAACGACTGATTGCAAAAATCTCCATGTGGCATGTATAGTCACCCTTATAGTTGTATATCACTTACAACTACAAGGATTTTTCATCCATTGACTAATCATAAGACTATGTGATTAAAAATAAGACTACATAAAATATTGGGCAACATTTTAAAAATAATTAAATTTAAATTATTTAATACATATTTTAAATCACATTTATTAAGTACATTATTTATATTTATATAAACAATGCAATATAATAATTCATATTATTGGTAATTTCATAAATTTTTCAACCTATGAGTTGTTGACACGTGTCATTATCTAGGCTAGCTGCTAAGTAAGGTAAACCACTTAGTCTAGGTACTTAGGCGGGCTTAGTAGGCACCTAGGTTATATAGCCTAATTATGCAAGGTACATACGGTCAACATACCATCATTGACCACAACTATGTAACTTGTGAAGTTTGATCTTTAGATCCCAAGGATGGATATCAACTCCTTTACCATCAAACAACCCCACTTGATGTGCAAATGTAGTGGAATACATTTTATTTAACCCATATTTGAGTTTAAACATTGCATGAACATCAATTTCAATATTTCATATTTTATTGATATTTGTCCAAATGGAACAAATTTAAATTGATTTTTAAAGTATTTTCAATAACATACACAATTAAATATTTTTTTCTTCAAAAAATGTACATTAATTTGAATAAATGTTTTTTGAATTTTGTTACATTTTGATGATGATTTGTTGGATTTTTTTTCCAAGCACATGAATTATAATTGAATTATTTTTTACAAATAATATTTAATAAGAAATAAATAAATAAATGATTTCCCACATTAATCCTTCATTTCATTAAAAAAATTTATACAATGTGATTATAATATATCATAATTTTAATTAATTCACATATAATTTTAATAAATGGATAATAAATCTATCACATTTCAAATAATGATATTTTTTAAAAATATCAATTATAATATTTATGATGTATATTTTTTTATATTTTAGATTTTAATCTACATCACATTTAGTAATGCTAGATAATTAATGAATTTGATGGAATTTTAAGTTTTATATTCTTACAAATATAATATATAAAATTTACATAAAATTATGGTAAAATTCTTATTATCAAATAAATAATATATTTCTTGGACATTTTAAACCTCTATTTGATTAAAATATATATCATATTTTATTATGATTATAATAAGTTGTAATTTTACCAATAAAATTTAATTTACATGTATAAAATATAATTAAATAATCATCATATATAATATTTATAAACAGATCATAACTCAAGTATGTTTAATAAACATATAATAATTTGTATTGTCAATGTCAATAAAAAATACAAAATACCAATAAACAGTTAGTGTCGCAACCCCACTTTGGCCAAGTGTGGGGGTGAAGCCCAACACTTGGAAAAGTTGGAGGTTGGGAGTCTTCCGGGACTCCCGAATGTTTAGAGCTCGACAGCAAGGGGCAAAACACCT
>Ga0116231_10000598_pt1 | contig 65099 bp, 49 predicted proteins | sample S1TSphgellanicum_2_FD_89695 | JGI IMG/M metagenome (GOLD analysis project Ga0116231, IMG submission 89695) | Host-associated microbial communities from peat moss isolated from Minnesota, USA - S1T2_Fd - Sphagnum magellanicum MG | ecosystem: Host-associated > Plants > Peat moss > Unclassified... | reverse complement strand
TAAAAGACCATGCTTGTTAAAATTTTTTTTTTTAGAAAAATTTTTAATTTTGTTTTTTTTTATGAAAATGGGAAAAAAAAAATGGCTAACAACAAAAAAAAAAAAAAAAAAAAACGATGAACTTGGCAGGCAGCCCATCTAATTAATAGGAGAGGAGGGGTTGACGGACAAGATTTCAACCTCACAAACTAGAGATTTTTGAAACTATTGAGAACCAAGCCAAAAGTTCCTATGGTCTGTAATATATAGGATGTTGGTTCCTACTAGGAACTATAAGTGAATTAAGGCCTATTTTCCAAATTAAGGGGCCTAGGACAAGGTGATAGCTGACCCCAGCCTCATATTTTTGGAAAGTCCCCCACATGTGGGCAAATATCATCATAAGCCTAAACATATGCATTATATCCTGAAGGGGTAGGAATGAGAGGCATCTTGTGCCTCCAACTCTCGTAGGCTTAAGGTGCCTCTTGTTTTTTGAGGAGGCATTATTAATGTGTTTTTATGGTGGCCTCCAAATACATGTTGAAATTTCTCCAATTGTTTTAGAAGTATGAGACTAAGTCAGCAAGCTTGCCCATCACACCACGTAATATTCCATTACATAGAGCCTTCCCTTTAAAGAAATTAATGTATTCGGAGAGCATGTTACAATGCAAATTTTCTGTGGGCGGGGCAGCCTGTAGAGAGTGAGATATTATGCCTATATGGTGCACATATCATCTTTTTAAAATGCCCTGCACTTGAGCCTCACCAATACACAGGCTGCTCTCATCCGACAATTGTGTGTTACACTAGGCACTGACCTTGGAGCACAGCACCTCCAAATAAGACCCTGCACTGGTCCCCTTGGGAAGCAAGACCTTATTTGGGGACTGCCCCCCCCTCTTCAAGCATTATCCTACTCGAAACCTTGGTGTGAGCAAGTGAAGCAATCAACCTGGAGGAAGTAGGAAAGGAGAAAGATTAAGGTTTCCATGCCAAGATAAGGGCTTACTGAGGATATTATATTCACTGAAATTTTCCTGAAAATATTTAAAATCTAGGATTTGCAAATCTTGGAATCAAGTTGAAATTTTTTAACCTGAGGTTTTTTTGTATGCTAATATTCTCAATAATTCATTATACCGTATTGTAACATTCACAATTGACAATTATATTCCACATGTGTTTTTAGAAACACTCAATTAATCAACTCAATTATATTCACCTTCAAAGGCTATTGCCTCCTTTTGTAGGTGGTCGTCTTGTAAGGGCCATAAGAGGGACACTTTAGTTGCTCAAGCTACTCCCAAGACTTTACCAGAGTGGAGCGGTTATTAGAAATGGTACCAAACCTTGTCGAGTGTCAGGCCATGTATCAAACGTATTTTTAACATCTCTTTTTCTTTTCACAAACAGATTAAAAAGAAAATGTAGTCCTTGCGCAAGTTTCTCTTAGAGGACAAAAACTTGCAACTTCCCTGGGGAGAAGGGGACTCAACCAAATTTCACCAACTTTCCTAAAGAGGGCTTGCAATTTCCATGAGGCAAATGGGCCTAGGTTCCCCAAGGAAACATAGTTTCAAAAAGCAAATGGGCCCAAGGTTCCTTGGGAAATTACATTTCCTCAAGGTCAATGGGCCCAAGTTACCTAGGGAAACATGGTTGGCTGAGGCAAGTTCCTTGGGGATACGTGGTTGCCTTGGGCAAATGGCCACAAGTTCCCTAAGAAACATTGTTTCCAGAGGCAAATAGGCCCAAGTTCCTTAAGAAAACATGTTTCCTTAAGTTCCCAAGGGAAACATGGTTACCTTTGTCTAGTGCTTACTTTCTTAAGGAGCTTGAGCCTATTTGCTCGAGGGAACCCTATTTCAAGCCCATATTTCCCAGACAAACAGAATTTCTCATGAGAAACTTTAGCCCATTTTGTCCTTAGGAAGATGCAAGTCCCTTTCTCCCCAAAGAAGTTGAGAAAACTTTGTTAGGTTCCTTCCTCCTAAGGGTAGTTGCCCAAGAACTACATTTCTTTCATCTATCCATGAAAGAAAATGAAAAGTTGAAGGAAAAAACTGAACCTTGAACTTTTGGGCCTACATGGGATAATTTTAACCACTACATCATAATTTCAATTGTATGACAACTCTGTCAAGACCAATTCAAAATTTAATTTGTTGCCAGCATTTAGTTCTTGCCATGAAATACAATGTGCATTTACCCTACAACACATGAAATCATATATGGTCTCTCAAATTGTTTCAACTAACATGTTTTTATTTTTAGGATTATTTTCATAAGTTTTAAAGAATTCATACCATTTACCCCAGTGACATCGTTCTCCCTCTCCACACACAACACCACTGTTTGTGGTTGTCAATTCATTGAAACCCTTCAAATGGTGGTTAATGCAAAAACACTCTTCAATCCTTGCAACCTTTGTGTGGGAATAACATTTTTGAACCACCTACTGTTATAAAAGTCATTGCAATGTGTTTATAACACTTATTAAATATTTGTGATTTTGTTTCTTTTCCAAGATCTAACTAGTGCTGTGTAGGTATTTAATTTTGCTAATAACTTATGGTTTTGGTCTTCATGTTTTCGAAATTTTCAGCATCAAAAAACCTTCAATTACTTGAGAATCTTAGAAAAAACTTGATAATTTTTCATAAAATAATCGACAAATAATCAATAACATTATAGAAAGTTATTTGATTAGCTTGTGATTTTTTGAAAACTACAATTATATATCAAAATTTGATTCTTTGATCCATCATCTTCTATTTTCATTCAATAAATGCATTTCATCCAATCACATATCATTTTTCATTCATGATAAGCATTTAAAAAAATATTCAAGAAAGTTCTATAGACATGAACCTTATGGAGCAAGTTTTCCAAACATGTATAAAAACATTTCCACAGGAGCACCTTAAATGCACCACTAACAATAAACTAGCACATGTGAAGGAAAAACTTTAAAACACAAGCCCCACCCATGGCTCCACCCAAAATAAAAACTCCCAGCCCTTGTAGAAGTATGTGTTTTCCTCATCATTTTTGCATAGGATACAAGACCTCATTGACTCCAATATTTGACTATTTTTGAAATCAAGAAAAGGGAGCAATGGCATCACCAAATTTCATTGACATTTCTTAGGAAGCTTTAGAGCTTGGTGCGAGCCTTTCAATGAGCATCACAACTTTTGTGACAATAAATACAAAATCAAAAAAGGAAGAACTTTGTTGTTGAAAAAGATTGCCAACTTTGCAAGTTGTTCTTCATGTTTCACAAGACCTTGTGACCATCAATGGACAAAAGTTAGCAACATTTTGGAACAAGGTGCAACAACACTACAACAAAAATCGACCCCCAACATGTGTAGAAAGACCAACAAAAAGCTTAGAGACAAAATGGGGGACAATTAAACACAATGTTTCCAAGTTTGTGGGTTGTCATGGGTCAATCATTGCTTTGAATAAGTCCAAAACATTTGAAGAAGACACATAACAAAATGTACTAGAACTTTATAAAAACAAGCACCCAAAGCAACAATCTTTCACCTCATTCATTGCTAACTACTTTTCAAAAACATGTTGCAATGTGCAAATGTGCATGAGGATGTGTGCAAGACACCGCCCATCAAATGAAAAACTAAATACCAAGCAAAGGGGGGGAGGTAGAAAGTTTTCCTACACTAGAGAATCCAAGCTCTCTAGAGATCACATCAAAAAGGCCACAAGGTTCAAAAGCTACAAAAGAAGCAAAGAAGATGAACAAGCTGAAAGATTATGCTGTGAAGGTTCAAGCACATGCAATGATGAACATGGCTGTAGCAACCTTGAGGGAAGTTGCCATTTTGGAAGACCAAGCAACTATGGTGTTGTTCACCATGCTTAAAACCAACTAGTCACGAAATAAGCACGTGAATATTTCAAGTTGTGAAGATGTGAATAACTATAAAAACTACAAACATGCTTGAAAATGAATGTGCAAAGACCTAGTCCTTCCACAGCTCTAGCCACTCCAAGCACCACCACAATCTTCGACTCTATAAAAACCACACCAATAGAAGATATTGCAACATATAGTGATTAGTGTTGAAATGAAAATGTGAAACTTTGGATTGAAACATTTAGACTTGTGAAATTTTCATATTTTTATTTCAAAGCAAGTTGTTGCCTTTCATTGCTTATAAATGTTCAATGAATCATTTTTGAATCTATAATGATTGGCAACATCTTCTATTACATTTGTGCCATTCATGAATGTTTCAAATGTGAACCCTCTTCTAAACTACGCAGGATCATGGTCCTACCAAGCTAGTTATATAATCTCACCAACTTCATTTTCAATGATCATGTTGTGGAACATGAAACATGCCATCAAAACATCTATTATCACCTCCCTATTCCATTGTCAGTTGGATTTGCAATCACTTGAAATCTGGCTTGAAAACCCCAAAACAACACTCCACATCCTTCCATGCACATTTTTGACATTTTGTAAAATGTTGTCACCTTTCATCTTGCGATTCATGGATTGTTTGAACAAAAATAAACCTCCTTGGATATATCTTGTCCATTAGTAAATGGAAATTTTGATAAACATTCCCATTGATTATCAAGTTGTTGTCAGTTCTTGGACCTTACAAAAAAATGGCAACTAAAAAGGTTCGATCACGTAGGTTCAAGTCATTATTACACTTGGGCAACCCAAAATAAACATACTAAATCCATACAGATTGATTAGCTATTGCTTCTAGTATGATCAATATGTGTTTATCCTTATCTGTGAACTGACCTTGCCAAGCAATGGGGCAATTTTTCCATCTATAGTGCATACAATCCAATGAAACAAATATCCCTAGGAAGCCATAATCCCCATTGATTCTAAGTTGTTTCTCCAAGTCGAAGTGCAATGGCTACCACAAATACTCATGCTCAAAAGTTGCATGAATCATTTTGACAAAATGCTTTAAACATTCAATGGCAATGGTTTCAATTAAACAACAATACTTGTTGGTGGGATTTGCTACAACACCATATGCCAACATTTTCAAAGCAGCAATGCATTTTTGGATCGTTGAAAGGCTCATGTGCCCACACACATCCCTGTGTTACACAAAATAAGAATCATGATTAGAAACAACATTCATAATTTTGCAAAAATAAAGTGTCTCATCCTATATTTCCTATGAAAAAACCAATCATCATAAACTAGCAAAACAAAAAAATAATCTCTCCAAATTTGCAAATGGCCTAAGCTTCGTTGGCAATCAAAGTTTCCTTGACATCCTTGCATAGAACCACCATGTTGACATCTCAATGCATTCTCCACTAGTGCCAACAAAATTTGTGTGATTCCTACCAATAGTTGGTTTCCTGCCTCCTTTGCACATATACATACTAATGTGTCTAGTTGGCTTTTATGAATGTGTCATTTTGTTCTATTAATAAAACAAAATGTTTCATTTTTAAATCTATTTTGGAAACCCATTTCATCATATTCAGTTGTTCCATTTCTTTCAAATTCATTCATTGTCCTACTCCTTTAAATTCATCCATCTTTTAGCTTTTTCAAATTGCACGCTCTCCCAAATTGTCCAACTTCCCCTTAATTCATACATTGGCTCAACTTCCCAAGTTCATCTTTGTCTAACTTCCTCCAATCATCTTACTTCCCCAAATTCATTTATTCTCCAACTTCCCCATGTTCATCCTTGTCTACCTTCATCAAATTGTCTTAATTCTTCAAATCTTATAACTTGGGTCCATCTATTTTCCTGAGGATGTCCAGATCCCAACTTCATCAATTATTTCACTTCTCAAATTCATCCATGTTCCAACTTTCTTGGGTTCATCCATCATTCATGCATCATCCAGCTTTCATAAAATTTCCAACGTCAGCTTCATCAATTTCCCCAAAAAAAAGACCAAAACATTTCACACCATATGCATTATGCACAACCTTGTTTCTTGTGGTTCCAGGTTGTGGGTTGGTTCTAAGTAGAGCCCTGGCCAACCTCCTGCTGGATCAAAAACTTGAACCACATTGTGCAAGTACCCTTTTTCCAGAGCAAGGACCCAAATTGGACTTCACAACCAAACTCCTTTGGAAACTAGCATAGTGGAAGTGGAAGTGGAACTGACTCTGGAATTTTCTTCAAAACACTTGACGTGATGTTTAGGAATTCGATGTACTCAGAACTGCACCCAAGTTAGAGCTGAAGGTTTGATCAAAATTAGAAAGATAACCAGGTCTGGAACCAAAGGTTTTCTTCAACACCAAGAACTGAGAAATATTGGTCCAAACTGCCACCAACTGAGGTAGGAGTTTTGGAGTACATAGTGATCCATGTGGGCCCAGCTGAGGTAGGAATTTCGGAGTAGTGATCCAATCATCCATGTGAACTCAATGAACCTCTGTTAGTTCCTGGTTAAGTGTTGGAGGCAGCCCAAGAACTTGCATGTCCTCCATGTTTGCCAATAAAATGATTTTCCCGTGTCTATCAAATTTAGTTTGGGAGTAAGTAGGATCAAATATCTGTGTGGGCTTTGTTGCCTACAATCCTTGGCTTAGTGTATTATGGCTTCAATTGCTATGTTACTTCTTCACGAAACCAATGTGGAGAAACAAGTTCAACAAACAAAAACTTTCAAATTTCTACTAGCTAACTCACATCCTTAGATTTGCCGACCACAGTTTCTGCACATGGGTCCATTGATAGTGTTTTGGCACATAAGCACTCTCTCTCCCACTTTGCATGACTGCAAAGAGATCGTAGCATCAACTTTCAATGCAGCCATACAGAATTTGAGTTAGATTTGTTTTGGGTACCAAAATATTCTCATACCAAGAATTCTTATCTTATGTTATGGACTGATTGGCAATCTGTAAAATCTCTCAACATCAATCCCCATGGCAAAGAAAAGAATTTGGAAGTCACTTTGTAAACTCTACACTCGCAAGCTGCCGGTTTTTGGTCAGGAGGTTCTCTCCTCTGTCAGAGTTGTATTGGCAACTTCCAATTTTGTTTCATTGAGCTTTACTCGAGGTTGAGGGATAATGTCCAGCACCATTTGGAGATGTTTGGAGCTTGGAACAGCTTCTAATGTCACCTGCAAAGGTTGCCAAGGCACAATCTATATATAAATCGTGAAGATTCTTGTCTACTGGTTTTTCAAAGTTGTCATAGAGAAGATGAGAAACACATTTGCTCATAAGACAATAAAACATGACAAATCAGAAATGTAAGAAGAGCCTTGATTTGCAGAACCTGCTGGAAGATTGGGCTGTGACTCACATCTTGAAATCCCTGAAATGCAAACAACATTTCCTCATGTCACATATGTACTGTCAGGCCCTGTTCTTGAGGTTGCATCATGCAATAACACCTACCGTATTCCACATACATCAGAGAAATCCATACAGCCAGTTCCCCAGGTGTTATCCTTAAATTTCTGCGTGTGCATACAAGATGACTAGGTCCTTTTTTTGTTTTGCACAACCCAGATCTTCCAAGTAGCCAAAGAGTACCGCCAGTGCATTGTGACATTTAGAGGGTTAAAACATGCATGAATGCAATTGATGCATAGGCAGTACACATACCAAGCTCCTGAAAAGGTGCAGGGATGCCTCATTGTTCTCCCCTATCTTGGCAACAAACTTGGTGATGCCAAGTTGTTGACATCCAAACACCATCATGAGATTGACTGCTTCTTTGCCTAGCCCTTTCCCCCGACTACCCAACATCACTTGGAAACCTCAATCCATGCACTTGCAAACAAACATAGAGCTTTACATTTTCTGTGCACTTGTAGAACCTATCTGGCATGTTTTTGCAAGCTTGATGCAAACAACAAAGTGCAGAGGATAACATGAAATGCACCTGTGTGACTCTGCAATCATGATCTCAATTTCTGCTGTGGAAAGCTCTTCCGGTTTGTTCAAAAACAGGTTCACATCCCCAGCCATTGCTGTACCAAACCCCAACCCCCCCCCTCCCATCCATGAAGCTTTCAGCAACGGCATTCATTTGATGGAACAGTCATTGCAACACACTTCCTCATTGCATTATGCTCTGGTCTTTCTTGGCATGAATAAATCAGATTGACTCAGAAATGATTATGTGGCTCTTTGCTACTCCTCTCTCTCTCTCTCTCTCTCCCTCTTCTTGCAGTCTCAATCCTAACTTGAAGGTATTCTCCAAACCCTAAGTTGAAGGCGATTTCCAAATCCTAACTGGAAGGTGAGCTCCAAACCCTAAGCTTTGAATCCCAGATTTTACTCGCCTTCCTCATGGGGTGCACCAGGAACATAATCTCCTTGCATTCGTTGCCGATCCAAAACAATGAAAGTGTACTCTGAAAACCATAGCAAATAGCAAAGTAAAAACTTGTGTCAGTAGTAGACTCACTCACAGTTCATCCTATGTTGTTTCTGATCACAATTCAAGGAACAAAAGAAGAACCAACAAAATCATCACATGTTAGAGAGAGCCTCCTCCGAGGAAGAGAAAAAAGGAGGAAGGGAGGGAGGGCACGAGGAAGAGAAACTACTGAAAGGATCCGCAGCCCATGATCGTTGCATGGCGTACTCTTGGGCAAGAGATAGAGGCTCGCTACCCGTGGCCTCTAGCAAACCAGGATCCTGCATCCACGCATGGTAAAGCTCCACATGAGCTTCCTCGTAGGGTACCAGAATCAATTTCTCTCCTTCCACTCTGCACTCCTTCTCAGCAACCATGTCTCTAGTCTGTCTGCTTCTCCACTTGCCGTTCATAAACAGAAGGAAAAAACTTCACTGAATACTGAAACCACCCCCCTGCATCAAAAGCTGCTGATTCCCGCAAAAGACAATCAGCAGAGAAAAAACCTTGACCTAATTGGTGCCATCCTGGAAGAGACTACAAATGATGATGTCAAGCTTCCTCTTCCTCCCTCCCCCCCCAGTGCTGGTCTTAAGATGGATGCACCCCAGACCAAGTTACAGCAAGTATGATCACGATGCAGCTTGGAGATCACGATGAAGAAGATGTGAATTTCTGAACAAAGCAATGGGGACTTGATCTTTTGTCATTGCACAAGACAACAAACTCATTTCATATGCGGCTGTGGTCTTGTTGTATTTCTTTTGAATTTCAGATTCTCCTCTGAGTTGGGTTGTTGTGCAGACTGTTCCTCATAGATACACAATTTGATTCAGAAACTTGCAATGAGAATCTGAGCAAGATGAAGAGGATAACAGGATTGATGGTTTGCTTTCCCAAATTAGCTCATTTGCAACAATATTTTCATGAACAACCAGAGTTATCCAGAACAGAAAATCAGCTCTTCTTGTTATATTTATCTGTCAACTGTGCTACCACGTTGCATACTGAGGATTATTACAGCAAAAGACATAACCACGGATTTTCCAACAATGTCTTCCTGTCATGAACTCTTCAGCATGCACCCTCTTCAACATGATCATTGAAGAACGCTCTTCAAGAGGTGGGTCAATTTCCAAATTCCTGGTGATGGGTGCATGCCATCGTGTGCTACCAAAAACTGGGATTCCAACTCCAAATTGAAGTTGCAATTTTTGGAGTTGGGATTTCCATCAGATCTTCCAATCTTTCCTTGCATCAAGGTTCAGATCATAGCTTAAAACTTTGTGGATTGCTGCAAATTCATGTAACTTTTGAAGGGTTTTAATCCTTTTCTCCATAATTTCTTATTCCAGAAGACGAGTCATTACCAGAAACCAAGGGGGAGCCTGGTTCTAAACAGCGTACTTGAGGAAAGAAAGTCTGGCATGCTCTGTCGTCCCCTCCTTAGAACTCTTTGCAACTTCCTACTTCTTAGTTTTGTAGATGTTTACTAGAATTTCGGACATGACAGTAGAGTTCCTCTTATTCAAGATGCAGTTCTTTTGATCATCTCTCCAACTGATCCCCCTCATAAGCTCAATCTAAGAAGTTCTAACCCGGACTTGTTGGATCCAGCAAGCTAACACCATCAATCATCAACACAAAAGCTGGAGCTTTGAGTCCTTGAATTGGTTGCAGCTCAGCAGGCTACAAGTTTCATACAGTCGTGGAATTGCATATCTGCTGTAACCAGTACTACATAATGAAAGCTTTTTTTAGCTGCTTCAAGGATGCTCAAAATGCAGATTGCATGTTTTGTCCGCACTAAGGCATTGATCATCAGGCATCATCATGATGTGCAGCAGATTCCATCATGTCTTTCTTTCACTGGGGCATTAATCATCATCAGGCATCATCATGATGTGCACGAGACATGCAAGTATAGATAGAATATGTTGTATGATTTAGGGACTAATTGAAGAAAGTCATGAACAAAGAAGGGGTTTCGAGAACAGATTTGTTATGGAAATAGGGTTGGGTGGAGAGAATTGTTGCAATATTGAAACAGAATGGTTATGTAGGGTGAAAAGGAGTGCCCACTCAAGGGGAAGCTCTAAAGTGAATTGTTGTGTACCTTGAAGAACCCCGGAATGGTTTGAACATACCTACAGCGGGTGATTTGAGTTGGTGTGATCTCTTTGTACAACTTCTCATAATCGAAATGTGGGAATGTGGAGTATTTTTGGGATTATGAATCGAGAGTGAAAACTACCATAACTTATCCAATTGGCTCAAGAAAGAGAAGCCAGAGCAAAGCTGATTCCTCATGGTCCATAGTTTAGATTCTATAGTTGTTGTTTAGCTCCAATTTTGCTTTGGAATTATTCAAATGTTGATTGTTAATGTGTCTTTTTATCAAAGTGGTTGTGGATTTAGTATTGCCCTCCTTTTTGGTGACAGTAGCATCAAGGGAGTGTAAAAATCAAGATACAAATTAGGGTTTAGGGCTTAGCGCATTGATCAACAACACAAAATGCAACTACAAAACCACAACAATAACACCAAGATGCTACTAAACATGTTCAGATTTGCATGATGTATGGATTAGATCCATTGAGTGCATAACAAATGATCACTGAGGTTGCAAGTGCGGGTTGTGACTTATGACTTGTGATTCCCACTAGTAATTTTCTTATACTTTCAAAACATTCTAGGACTCTTTGTGGGAATTAGTGTACATGCTTGCTTGCCATGATTTTGATTAACGATTTTCAACATGGCAACTTCCTCATGCTTTGGAAAGTGCCAATCTTTCTTTCAAACCAACACAAATAACATGCTTCCTACCATGGATTCACACACATCACCCTGTTGAAGTTTCATTGTTGACAAACAACAAAAACAAGTGCAAAGCCTTTTACGAGGCTCATCGTTTTGTGAGAGCCTTTTTTTGGCTAGCTATATATGTAGCCAAAAAGCTATCCTAAAAAAATTTTGTGCTATTATCAAGTGTTTTTTTTTAATTATCAATAGCCATAACTCAATCAAAAATAACGAAAACTTGCTAGATTTTTATACATGGTTCAAGTAGGTGTAGCTAAAATAACAAAAAGATGTTAATAGAATTCTACTATCACATTTAGCTTATAGCCAAATTTGGCAAAATCTTCATGTGGATCATCACCACTTTGGCTACAGCACAAATTTGACCCAAAAAAAGAACATCAAGAAGTTTGTGATGCTAATGACATTGGGGTTTAGTTCGCTCATTGGTTTTGGGAGCTAGGGTTTGGTTGCTGGTTTTGAAGCCCGAATTACTTCGTTCATTGAACCAAAATGAACCAGCACTCATCAATGCACCATGAAAAGATGGATGGTAAATCGTGGGGGCACAATTTTCTATTGGGTTCCAATTACATCACTAACCATGATGGTTAATTGAGTCGTTTTTTTAGTGCTAACAAAAAGCAATAAAAATTAATATTAACAACTACCTTGAATGAACCAAGAGGGATGTTATTTGGTGAGTTTGTGAGTGTGACTATGAATGTGGAATAATAATTTTTGATATATTTTGTCCATGTCAAAGGATTATTTTTTAACAAATCTTATTGACATGGGAGAATACTTTCTTACACACACAAAAATATTCTTCCATGTCGTGAACAAATCCATGTGCCTTGGCCACATGGCATTCCATGGCTTCAAATTGGAGCAATTTAAGTGGCTCCAATGCACTCTACTTACCCATACTGACTTCAAATTCTTATTGGCGTCTCATTTCTAGTATTCTCTAGATATTCAAATGCAATGGAGGAATTAATAGAACAATTTGCTAAATAACTTTAATTGAAGTTCAACATTAAATAATGCAAAGAAGTAAATTAAAGGTTGAACATAAAAAAAAAGTGCAACAAATTAAAAAAATGTTTTAGTTGATGAAAACATTTGAAATGGGAGAAGTATCATGAAGTTTCCTCAAAGCTTATGATAATGAAACATTTATTGTGACAAAAAATGATATCATAAAATTCAAAGAGAGGTGAAAAAACATCTTGAACATGAATAATCAAATTTTTTGAAATGACTAAAGATAGTTGCAATCCTCAAAGGAGAAACTTTTGAACCAACTTTTAGGCTACCAAAAAAAAATTAGTTTGTTGGTAATCCACAATATGAAAACAATTTGTCAACCAATCTAAATGTTGGAACATTAATTATTTTCTAATAGTCATACTTTGGAAATCAAGAAATAGACATATTTTGTTCGGATCTCCGTGCCCTAGTGTGGGAAAAAATAATATGTGATATCAATTGTATGTTGGAAGATTGTATTTTGTGTTGTGATAAAAATAAACCAAAGTAGAAAACATTGAAATTATCTCAAAAATGTTGTTTTTAAAAACTAATGACTTGAGTGATTATCTTCAAATTTGCACACATTAATATATGGATCAATGTTTGATGTGGATCATACAACATTCCACACTCTATATTGAGACAACATTGTTTCAACATTCCAAAAGTGGTCTTGATTCCAACATCTACAACACCAACTTCCATAAGGTTGCCATCCTTACCCATAAATTGCCCATTTGTGATGTTGTTATAAGAAGAATAAACACAACATGAATTAAAGCAAGGACTACAAGATTTATTAGATCAGAAATCTATGCATAGAGTTTTGGAGCTTGATCCACTAAACTTTCAGCAACAATGTTGATGATGAAGGATTTCATAGTCCACGGGGTTAACAACAAATGTGTGGATGAATTGTTGTTGCTTTTGCATAAGTACATACTCCCATTGGATAATTGTTTACCTATAAACATGTTCCATGTGAAGTTTTTAACTCTAAAGGGTAGGACTAAACTACAAAGTAATTCATGCATGCATAAATGGGTGTGTATTGTTTTGAGGGGTGTATGCAAATCTCATGACATGCCCAAAGTGAAAGCCATCACGACACAAGAATCTAGGCATGTCAAACATACCATCTAAGGTTATGTGCCATTTCCTTCTCATTCCTTATTTAAAGCACATGTTTAGGGCCCATGTTACATCAAATTTGGTGGTGTGGCATAATGAAAATAAAAGTACAAATGGGCTAGTTTAACATGCTAGAAATAGTAAAGCTTGGCCACATGTTGATACATTGTGATTATAGTTTGCCTTTGAGTCCTGTAATGTAATATTAAAATTTGTTAACGATGGAATAAATCCTTTTGGTGAAAAGAAAAAACAAATAATAAACTTGGCCCATCCTGATTTTTGATTGCAATATTTCACAAGAGCTTATGACCAAAAATATATTTCTCATGTTAGTTTCAATAATCCATGGCAATGAGTTTGTGAAGATGCATAACTTTGATGTGTACATGGCACCCCTAATAAGAGAGCTACAAGCATTGTGGAAAGGGGTGACAACATATGATATGGCAAAGGTTTTGGGTTAGGAGCAATTTACTTTAAAAGCTATAGGTCCAAAACACATTAGTAGGAGCCAAAAACAATGTTGGAATTTTTTGAAAATTTTAAATTATAGTAGATATGTTTTGTTCAAACATTTTAAATTTATGCTAATCATTACAAGTTTTGTTAAATGATTAATATGAGTGTTAAGGAATTCAAATTATAAATTTAATAAATTTAATTTTGGGTTTTGGTTTTAATAAAGGACCTTTGAATTTGAACAACATTTGTGTCAAAAGCAATCAATTTTGCAAAGGACTGAGGTAAAATGTTATTTTAAAATTTAAAAATAATGGAAAAAAAAGATTTACATGATAACAACCTATTAGAAGATTTTTTTTTAAATCAAAATTTTAATGTTATGGAATTTGAAGTTTTCAGAAATTCAAATGTTGTATGTTTCAAAATCTCAAAATTTCAAGAGTTTTTTATCACATGTAAATGAGATGTAATATACATGACACATAAAACAAAGTTGTAGCTTATGATATAAGAAATTAAAACCTAAAATAATAAGCATATTTTGGTGTGATTCAAAATTATGATAATTTTTAAAGACAAAACATAAAATTTGACAAAATCTACACACTTTGAAAAATTCATATTAATTCAACAACAATTAACAAAAATTGGGATGACTATATATATATAAATTATAAATTATTTCATTCACAAATTCCTTCATTTAAAAAAGTGAAAAGGACTAAAAGTGTATTCAAAAAAATTTTATAACATAATCTTGTTGGCTTGTATTAGCATGTTTTAACCCTATATTGTTGTGGACAATCCTTGACTACCCAACATATGGCCTTATGTTTGGATGTGTGACCAAGGTTATGTTGCATGCCCAACTTTAGGGCTGAAAACTACCTCTCAACATTTTGTGAAATGAAGGGAAAGGTTGTGTGTGAGAGGTTTCAACATTGGTTGGCTAGGGATCACCTTTATCAAAAATATCAAAACCAATTTCATTTCAATATTGTTTATTTTGATTCTAGAACTAAAAAATATAATTTTTTCTTATATATTTTTCCCATTGAAACAAGCCAAATGTTCATTGTTTGCAATGACTTTGTGGGTGCTAGATATGGTCTTCACCATTGAAATGTGATTTGGTATTAGAATGCATGTTGATGTGTTTTTAAAACTAAGTTTAAGCATTTCAAGCATGATATATATATATTTTTAATCATGCACATCATTTTATTTCTTTTTTTACTCCTAACACCTTTTAATGAAACTAAAATTGAAACAAATATACGATGTCAAAATTCAATGTAAACATATAATTTAAATTAAATTTAAGGTGATTAAAATATATGGATATTAACTATTTAAATAATAATAGGGTGAGAAAAGTAGAGACTCACTCACATTATACAACCCAAAAAATACCTTTTAAAATGTTCTTAGTGAAAAAATTAACACATAATGACCCCTAGAAATTATTGCTTGTTTTCAAAGTTCCTCTCATTCACATTTTGAAATTGCAAGGTTCACATTTTAGCTTCAATTTTTTTTATGAGTATTTATTTCAATCATTGTGAATGATATAACAAGATGCATCTATTCTTGTTTTGTCACAATTTATATTTTGGCTAATAAAGCTTAAGATCCAACCTTGGGCAACATTAGTCAACTTCATATGAGCTCAATTTAGTGTTGTTATCTCATCACCCTTTGCTTTATTATGAAATTTCTACCAAAGATTTTTGAATATGTAAACTTTGAACCCAATGGATGGATGCATTTAAAAGTGGATCAAATTTCTAATTATAAGGCTTTGATTAAAAGTAAATGTGTGTAAAAAGTAATCATGGTGTAGGCTCTTAGGGTAAGGGGAAGACTTTTTTAAAATGTTATTATGTATACATGTGGATGTTATCCTTTAATACATTTTCCATTTTTCAATTGTAGTAATTAATACAAATAATATTAACATATCATACATAGGTCATTTTCTAGTCACATATGCAAAGAAGTGGTGTAAAGAATATCTCACAACAAAATCTAATATATGTAGATCACTTGTTAAGCTTAACATAAGATGAAAATGGAATTTAATACATAAATACATTAAAAAATTTATAGTGTATCGAAAGGACATGTGATGTGCACATGACTAAGTGAAAATTTTCCCTCTATAAAAGGTAGGGCATTTCAAAAAACAAAAATGCAGTTTTAGTAAGCATTTTGATTTTCAAAATACTTGAGCTTTTTTCCCCATGATAGATATCATAGCAAAAAATAATTTTTTTTACCAATGTTTTATGTCTAGTAACACCTTCCTTTAAAAGTGTTACCCTACAAATGATGACACGTCTGTGTTTATGCAACAACTTGCAATGGGATATGTGAAAAACAAATAAATAGTGACAACTTCTCCTTTAAAAAAAATTACCCATTGTACCAACAACTCAGACAAAAAGTTTTACCTACCTTTTATTCATTATCAACAACACTTAGAGCATCTGCACCAGTGCTCAGTATGTGATTCTACATAGTAAATTTATTGTGGAAAAGTCAAAATGTGCCGGTTTAGCTTAGGAAATTGATTTTTTGCACCAAATTCGTGCAGCTTGCTGTGGCTGGTTAAAAGCGCAACACAGTTGTGCACCTCCAAAACAAAATGTAATGAATTGGATCTAACTGTGGCTCAGTATTTCTGATTGATCGATCATAATGATTGGTCCAGGTGGTTTGCTATTAGTAGTTCCCACATATATGCAGTTCTAGTTATAGTTTTATTGGTGGGCTTGCCAAAAAAAAAGAAGTTAAACTTAAACATTTAATTTTATTATCGAGAGTGACATATTGAGCACCAGTGGAGATGCTCTTACAGAAAGAAGATTGCCTATTTGACTTGTGCATGACAACCTTTTCACTTTGTGATTTGTGATTATTAAGATAGTTTAGCACCCAATATCATCACTAGACCTTAAACAAAGGTCTATAATGGTCTCCAATCACCTTGTGGTATGTGAGAAACAATGGAATGCATTTTATTGTGTAACATAATGCACATCTTTCAATGTTGACTAAAGCAATAATGGATTTCATAAGGAACAACTTTGTATATTAGTAGGTGTATATCCAAAACTTACATGGTCTTTGCACTACTATGTACTTCCAATGATAATCAATTGATTAATTAATGATTTTGTGAAAATTAAATTCCATTTGAATGAAAATATTGAATGACATTGCATGCAACTTGAATTGAATTGAAATTCAATGAGATGCAAATTGATGAAGAGGATATTGGAAATCTACTCGTGAGTATGGTGTTGGAAAAAATAATTAAAATAATATATATAAAGGTACAGATCCCAAACTTATTTCATACAATACCAAGCTAATATCAAAATGGTTTTGATAATGGATTTTATCAAAATTTAAAATTTGAAACAACAAATATGAATACTCACTAAATATAATTTGGGCACCTATTTTGGATGGTTATAAGGTTTGATGATGCAATAGTATCATATGTGTGAGGTATGTATTAAGATCCTAATAACAAAAGGTGAGGATGCTAAAGGCACATTTCATAAAGGAAGTGAATGTTAGATTTAGACCACAAATTTTCCACAAATCAAAACTAATTTAACAAAAGTCTTTGGTGTACACAATTTCACTTGGTATAAGTTCAAAATTGTTTTTGTATTTTGCACAAGAAGAGAGGAAAACAAGAACAAAAGTAATTCCTACCAAAGTGCTTATTCTAATAGTTTGAAGTGCGTTTACTTTACCCATGTGGAGGGTGGGCTTTATCAACACCACTTAAATCGACTTATTTCTCACTGAGTTCAAGCTTTTCAACAACCAAAGGAAGTATGTGAATACATATTTAAGGATGGGCTCTATTAACACCACTTACATTGATTTATTTTTCATTGAATTCAAGCTTTTCAACAACCAAGGAAAGAATATGAATGCATGCTTATCCAAAGAGTGTGTAAAAATGCCCATATCATAATTTTGTCCTTTTAAAAAATAAAAAATAATATTTTAATATTCCGTAACAAAAGTGGGATTGCGCATTATAGCTTTATTGGGCAAGGATTGTGCACTCACTTGGGTCTACAACACCTTGACATAATAACTAGCTTTGCCTTCATGACAAAAAAAAAAAGATGATCCTCAATCACACCTATAGAAAAACACTTAAAATTAGTTTATAAAAGTTGTAATTTAAAACTCAGAAGTAGGTAAGAGGATGCAAATGATTTGATACTTCAATTATTTTGTTAATTTGATAGCTACCTCATTTTATTTCTTTAGTGTACAATTTTTGTTTGGTTACAATTTGAATGTTATGTTAAGTAATAGAAAGTTGTTCTATGTATTATAGATAATGTGAAGGGATATTAGTTGTTGTATATATAATAAAATAATATATTCTGAAGCATAATTAGAACTAAAAAAATTATCTATATATATATATATATATATATATATATATATATCAGGGCATGCCCCTCGTGTATTTCAACACCTTTATCATTATTCCATAAGGTAAAGAAGCTGATTGGGTGCTGGTTCCTATAGCATCTTCTCATCCTACTAAGTTTATTAATAACAACAATAAATGGAAGCTAGGCTAGAGAGAGATTGAAGAACTTAAGGACAAAAAAACCTAACAAAACTAGATGAAAGAAGGCAAGGAGGAACTTGGATGAATAAATTTTCATAGAGAAGCTTATTGGGTAATGTTCCATGGGGGCATCAATTTTCATCCTTCTAATAAGTTGTCAATAACAACCAAGTGCAGCAGGAGAGAGATTAACATGAGGACAAAAAGCTAACAAAACTGGATGAAAAAAAAAAGGTTATAACACTTGGATGAGTAAATAATCATAGAGAATCCTAGTATTGGGTGTTGTTTCATGGGCATCAATTTTCATCCTCCTAATTAGTATATCAAATACCAACAACAAAGAGCAGCCGGAGGAGAGAGATGAACATTAGGACACAAACCCAACAAAAGTGGATGAAAATGAGAGAGATGAACATGAGCACAAAAACCTAACCCAAAAACCTAAGCAGGTGGATGAAAAAGGAGAGAAGGAACTTGGATGAGGAAAATTTCATTCATCCAAGAGGATGGAGGGGTTGAGGTGACGAGCCCTTGGGGGAGGAGGAAGGGGTATACGGAAACCAGAGACGAAGAGCGCGACGACAGCCGACGACGCTGTGGGCCGATGGTTGTGCCCGCCCACCATCGTTTTCTGCTCGCATCGCTCGCTGTTTCTTTTGGGTTTTTGGTTTTGTTTTTATTTTGCGGGAATTTTTATGGTATCGTTGTTGTGCAAGTGTGTAGCAGAGATGAGCATCCGTAACTTTTTCTCGGTTTCGGACAAGTGATGATGTTATTATGCCAGTGGTAGAGAAGGAGGAGGTGGTGGTGGTCCTGGTGGCCTCGAAGCTTTTTTTCCATTCCGTTTTCTCCTCCTCCTCCTCCTCAATAACTAGGGTTTTGCGATCTTCCAGCATCAGGTTTGTGGTCCCTTGCCCCCCGGATTTTTTCTCTCATATCAGGCTCTGATTACAGGGGAGAGCCGCTGGGATTGACGGGGGGAGCCTGAGCTGTTGTATGTAGTAGGGGTTTTTGGAGTGTTTTCTTTTTCTTTTCTTTTTTCGCTGCTGCTCAGAGTTAGGGTTTCCTGTTGTGGTATTTTGTTTCTTAATTTTGGGGGGTGTAGGTTATGAGGGGAAGGGAGATTACAGTAGGTAGGTAGGGATGCATTGTAATTTTTTTCTTTGAGGTTTTCCCATGGGGATACCATCGGGAGGAGGAGGAGTGAAGGCAGGAGCAACAACGCGTCTGGATACCAAAGTTGGGGGGAAGATTTGGCCTGATGGAACTCCGCAGATGGCTAATTTTGAGTTGGGGGCGAAGCCAGGAGGAGGGGGAGGAGGAGATGTTGCAGGATCAGGGTCTGCAAGGGCTCAAAGCACACCGGAGTTTAGGTTTCGTGCCACAAATCAAGCGTCAGGGCGAGGACGTGGGAGCAGACATGTTCCTTTATCAGAACTTCTGGCATTTAGTAGGGCTAAGGGCGGTGCAAAGGTGAGGGATGACTGTGCCCCTTCCACTCCACCACCACCTCCAGTACCACCAGCTGAACCAGAATCTGCAAGATCATCATTTCCCACATTCACTGCACAGAAACCACTTCCAGTACCACCCGAAGAACAGCAATCTTTGAGATCCTCGTTTCCCACATCCACTGTATCACCTGCTTCTCCATTACTACCAGAAGAACATCAACCTTTACATGCTACCTTTCCCACATTCACCCCACCACCACCACCTCCAGTAGCACCAGAAGAACAGCAATCTGTCAGATCCTCTTTTGCCACATTCACTGCTGCTGCTGCTGGACCACCACCACCAGTAACACTAGCTGAACAGGAATCCCTGAGATCTTCCTTCTCCACATTCACCATTGGGTCCAATGGATCTATCCCAGCTTCCACCTTTCCAGCTGGCTCCACTCCTGTTGTGGGGATTGGATCACAGTCCAGACCGCCAACTGATTCCAACTCTGCAGCTGCTTTTTCTGCCTTTAGAACTGGATTAGGTTTTAGACCTGTGATGCCTGCAGCCCCACAATTTGTTTTCTCTGCCACAAAAGGAGCCAAGCAAACTAACATTGTGTCTGATGCTGAACAAAAGATTGATAGCAGTATTGGCCCAAAGTTGCGTGATCTGCATATTGATAAGGATAGGGTAGAGTTGCAAACTGCACTTCATGGTGTCCTCCCAAAATTGAAGACACTTGAGATCAATCAGGGCATGGCAGAATTGAAGCCTGTTCTCCCCAAACTGGAGAAGCTTCATATCAATGAAGATAGGGTGGATCTGCCTTCTGGTTTCAATGTATCCTCAGGCAGGTTTCCATTTGTGTTTGGCCTGGCATCATCTTCCTCTTCATCAGCAGCAGCAACATCAGTAGGGAGGCCAGGGGTGCCAATGGCTATGGGGAGGTCAACTTCCAGTCCACCACCTGCAACACCAGTAGAGCCAACAACTGGGAGGCCAGAGGTGCTGCCAACTGTGACAGAGAGGCAACCTTACATGCCAGCAACTGCAGCACCAACATTTCAAACAATGGCAAGGCCAGTGTTGCCACCAGAAGGTATGGAGAAGCAAGCCTCCTGGATGACACCTATTACAATTGCAAAACCAGCAATGCCAACAATGGTGGGACCTGGAGCTGGTACAGAGGGGCAAGTTTCCATGTCACAAAATGTAACACAAGCACTTCCAATAAATGTGACACTGGGGTCAGCCCAAACAGGCTTGGAAAGCCAAGTTTCTGCAGCAGCAGCGGTGGCAACTGCAACAGTAGCAGCACCAACAGTGGTGAGGTCAGGTGTCCCACTGAATGATATGGAGGGGCAGGCTTCCACACAAGCAACTGCAGGACTGGCATTTCCAATGACTGATGGGCCAGGGGTGTTGCCAAAGCCGCAAGGTTCCATAACAAGTGCACCACCAACAGATGGGCTGGCTGGTATGGAAGGGCAAACCCTCAAGACTCCTGCCATGTCCTCACCTAACCCAAGCTATTTCTTCAGGTTCTTTGCCAATGAGCCAGAAGACAAGACACCAGTTTTTAGGCAAGGTTTTGTGGGAGGAACTGCACCACAGACAGTGCCAACAACAGTGAGGTCAACATGCACAGATGGGCAAACCTCCAAGACTCCTCCTGTTTCCTATCCTACCCCAAGCCCTTCCTTTACATTCTCTGCCAATGAGACAGAAGGCAGGACTACAGTTTTGAAGAGCAGGAAGGATAAGGTTCAGCATCGACCATTGAGACCAGGTCATCGACCACCACTGAAGGCGAAGAAATCTTCAACCGCTGAGAAACTTGCATCAACTCCGAGTCCTGACAAAGGAGAGGTGCCTATGGATTACTCACCACAGGATACAAGTGAGGCAGCAACTAGCAGCAGCCATTCAGACTTGCCTGTCTCAGGGGAGAAGGAAGAAAACAGCACAACTTTGAATGAGGATGATGAAGATAGCAGAACTGTGAATCGCAAGGGTCTCTTGGAGGATTTCCCCATGTCACTAGAAAAACTTAGGGCTGCAGCTGGGGAGTTGAATCTTGGTGGGAGGCCAGATGCAGTTCCAGAACCTTTGAGTTCGTCCTTTGCCAAACAGAAAGAACACAACTCTTGGCAGGATTGTGATAAGCATAGTGAGGAGCTTGCAACCACATCAGGTACTCCATTAGGTGATTCTTATTCTCAGGATATCAAAGGTAAGGAACAAGAGGAACAGGAGACTGAATGGGCAGATGATCCTGTGGGTGCAAATGAGTTGAATGAAGAGTACAAGAGGAATCCTCAGGGTTCAAGTTCCACCTCTTTCAGTTCCACTCCAAGGGTTGAGTCAGATGGCAACACCTTTGAGGGCCCTTTTGCATTTTCAGCCAGTCCAACAGGTGCGTCATCATCATTGCCACGGCGACGTGCAAGGAAGGTCCACCGTGATCGCATTGCTGGCAGGTTTGTGCAGACTTCAACTGCAAAATTTGCAGTCCCAAGTGTGCAGAGTGTGCCAGAGGCAAGTAATTTTGCTCGCTTTTCTGGCAATAGGAACGATCCTTTGTCAGGTGCATTGCCAATTGGGGACTTTGGGCAATTAGGTTTTGGGGAAGGGACGAATACTTCCCGAGGTGTTGGAGCTGTGGATGCTGAACAACTCTGTGAACGGTGGAGACTAAGAGGAAACCAGGCTTATGCAAAGGGGGATTTTGTTAAGGCAGAGGAGTTTTACTCTTTGGGAGCAGGAAGTGTCTCTCCTCATGAGACTTCCAAGAGTGCAGTGCGGGCATCAATGCTTTGTTACAGTAACCGAGCTGCCACTCGAATGGTGGTGGGTCGCATGCGAGAGGCACTAGCTGACTGCATGCATGCCATGGCTGTGGACCCCCACTTCTTTCGCGTTCATCTGCGGGCTGCAAATTGCCATCTTGCCTTGGGAGAGACAGAGGCAGCAGCAGCAGCTTTCAAGGAATGCATGAGGCAAGCAAAAGAAGCAAATCCTCTTGATGTAAAGATACTCACGGATGCAGCAGAGGGGTTGAAGAAGGCCCAACAAGTAGAGGAGTACACCAAGCAGGTGCTAAAGCTTCTACAGAACAATACTATAAGTGACACCAATGCTGTGCTGCGGTTGCTCAGCGAGGCTCTTCTCAGCAGCCCTCAATCTGAGTGGTTGCTAGAGCTTAAGGCTTATGCTTTGATCTCTGTTCAGAGGTACAATGAGGCTGAACAACTGTGTGAACAGACTCTGCTGTTAGCAGAATGTAATCATGTCAGTGTCGAGGAGAAAGGAGTGCCTGCCAAAATGATAGGGCCCTTAGGCTGGCGGCGGCGACTGACTGCAAAAGCCAGATTCCATCTTGGCAAGCTTGAAGAGTCTCTGGAGATTTTGCTGCAACTTCAGGAAGGTCCAGCCCCAGTAGTTTGCAATGAACCTCAGATCCCTGGGGCACTGTCTGCTGAAATGGTGGTGCCATCCATAGCAGTTATTCGTGATCTACTACGACACAAGGCAGAGGGTAACAGAGCATTCCAAGCAGGGAAGCATGCTGAGGCTTTGGAGCATTACACTGCAGCACTGGCAAGGAATGGGGAGTCACGCCCCTTCTGTGCTGTATGCTTATGCAATCGTGCTGCAGCCTCACAAGCTCTTGGCCATATTGCAGATGCGATTGCTGACTGCAGCCGTGCTATAGCCCTTGATCCTCAGTATGCTAAAGCAATTTCCCGTAGAGCTGCTCTGTATGAGAAGGTCCGTGACTATGGGCAGTCTTGTCATGATCTCCGTCGCCTTATAAACCTTTATGATAAACAGCTACAAATCACACAAAAAACTAACTCTCAACAAGGGAAAAGCAGTCCTTCTCCTTCCACAGGTCCTGGCTTCAGTATTGAAGAGGTGCAACAGGCAAAGGAGAGGCTTACAAAAGCTGAGGAGGAAATGAAAAAGGGGCATCCCCTTGATCATTACAGTATTCTAGGATTGGAGATGGGATGCTCTGTTAATGAGGTCAAAAAAGCCTACCGGAAAGCTGCACTTCGACATCATCCTGATAAGGCAGGTCAGTTTTTGCAACGGAGTGTGGATGGAGCAGAAGACACAGGCCTGTGGAAAGATGCAACAGATGATCAGCTTCGTCGGGATGGTGAACGGTTGATTGATGAGGTTCGTCGAGATGCAGAGCAATTATTCAAGCTTATAGGTGAATCCTATGCAGTATTGTCAGACCCATCAAAACGACAACGTTATGACACTGAAGAAGAGTTGCGGAAGCTACGAACAAGGAGCAGTGACCTTGTACGGAATGTCTTTGGAAATGAGAGGAAGCATTCTCGTACTGATGATGGAACTAGTGTAGGTCAGTCCAAGGGGAGTTGGGGCAGCTCTAGTTCTGGGGAGTCTGGCAATCAGTCAAGGGCAGGGCGGCAGCGTGAACGCTGGGATGGTTACAGTTATCAATATCAAAGGTGGCACCCAGGCCCCGATGCTGCACAACCAGATGTCTATGCTCGGAGGGGTCGACCCATGGGTTCATACTCTGGATCATCCAGTAGACATTCATCCCGATGGGAAGATTACCAGTGGGATAATGTCTAGCAGGTTGATGTTACTTGTCCTCCTTTGAAACTCAGATACGTTTTGCTGCCTCCTTGATGGCCATCATAGCTCCAGCTGTTGATAAGTCAGTCAGTTGGTGTAGTTTTGGCACTTCAGGGCAATGTTGGTCGGCTATTTCATTTGGTTCAGAGTGCTCGCATTGAGGGGGTGAATACAGCTGACTCAAGAGTGGTTGAGCAAGGGCCTTGAGGAATGAGGCAATGGGTCTCTTACTAGAATCATGCAGAAACCCATCCCTTTGTGGAGGACACTAGTACCATTTATGGGAGGAGATTCTGTAGGACATTCTTGCTCAGTTTGTTGGCGTCACCTGGGTGATGCATATTGGACGCTGTTATACATGCAGGTCAGTCAATGTGCAGATAGGTCTCTTCAAAAATGTATGATTCACTCACAACTGGTTTTGTGACACCCTTCTAAAAGGGAAGCATCTCTTGCAGAGCAAACCTTTTTAACTGAAATGCTCATGCAAAGATCCATTTTCTATCTCATTTCTGTTCATGAACTACTGGAATCTGTAGGAAGGTCTGATCTGTTTTTCCCTCTGCCAGGTATGAGTAGTCAAATCTGAAAAACTTCACAGGTAGGAGCTTGATTTTGGAACTGATGGCTCTTGTATAGTTTTACATTAGTTCCTCTGGAAGGTGGAGGTGTGTTTGTCCCGTAGGAGATGGCTGAAAGCAGAGACTGCAGTGAGGCTTGTGCCAAAGCCACTTCATCATCAAGGTGATGTAGGCAAAGTCTGGCAGATTGGTGAGGAGAATAAGGTTGGAATGGTAAAAGATAGATACAAAGAATGAGTCATTGATGGCAGCTTGATACCTAGATAATGTAAGAAGATTGCACATGCAGATTTTGTCAAGAAAATGAAAGTTGAAAGACATGTAGAAGAGGCACAAAATAGTTCCTTCTTGGGTTGACTTGATCCATCCATTATTCAAAATCCACATGCCCATTGTGTAAATCCACAAAAGCCACTGTGTTGTGGACTGTGCTAGGTACAGGCCATTATGCCTATCCCAAGTTTCCTCTCAGTTGCCTCACTGTGCATAATGGCCTGTACTTGGCTGTTCCATAATGCATAACAATTTGCTTTGGCCAGATCTCAAATTTAAAAACTAATGTAACATTTCCTCATTTCAACTATTGTTATTACTGGCTTGAAGTTTGAACTTCCCATAAGGAGTCAGAGCCAGCCTTTTTTTCTGGTGTGAAATGTTGCACTTGTTGTGAAAATTTTGAATGTTTTTGTCACAAATTTTCAATGATTTTTTGAAAAATAAATTTGTCGAAAATCGATTCCCCTGCCCCCGCCCCACTAAAAACTCTCTAAAAATGTTAAATTTCTATACATGGTTCAAGTAGGTAGCCAACCATAACATAAGAATTTTTTTCCTTCCATTTTTCTCTTGATAGCTAAATTTGGCTAAATTGGCTTATGGCTGCATCACACAATTGGGGGAAAAAAAAATTGAAAAAACACTGGGACTCAGAGCCATTACCTACTTACACAATGAGCCTTGCTTGTTGTAAGATGTAACTCACTTTTGATCAGCTTGGCAGCTTCCACACTAATCGATAATGTTGAAATTTTCCCAAAACAAATTTCCTAAGGGAAAAAAAGTTGTGAAAAAATATATATATTCAGGACATAATTAATTAATTAATTAATTATTCAACAGCCATGTGTTGAACTGCCCCTGTACTACTTCAGTATTGCAAATGTTACACTAGTTGGTAATCCCCCCTGGTGTAATGCTACTCTTTGCATACCCTAGTAAGTTGGCAGCTTCGACACTAATTATATTACTTTTGGAAATGTTGAAAATTTCAAAAATAAAGAAATTGTGAAGGAAAATACATAATGTTTGGAAATGTTCAACAATATTCAATTTTTCAACATGGAATCTTCAAAATTAATCAATTATCTGACAGACACGTGTTAAAGCTACCCTTCTACTAAAGTCCCTATTCTAATTTCCATCAACCCTTGGCAATGGTTTGCACTCAAACAAAAAAAATACAAAACAAAACCCAAAAAAATGTCAAAGGGGAAGAGTTGTCATCCATGGAATGAGCAGAGTTATTCATTCAGGGTGTATCATCCATGGATGAGCAGAGTTATCATCCAAGATTTATCATCTGTAGATGAGCAGAGTGAATTATTCAAAGGATGATTTGGGCAAGCCTTCGTTTTGTTGTGTGTTTGCGTCACTCTTGGGACCTCACAGAAGCCAAATCATATGTATCATCCAGACTTTATCATCTATAGATGAGCATAGTTATCATCCAGATTTATCATCCGTGGATGGATGAGCTTCGTTGTGTGTTTGGGTCCCTCTTGGAAGCCAATTCTCCTGCCAAATCTCCTTCCCAGAGAAACCCAGAAATGCAAAAGAAACTAAATGAAAAGCTCTGAATGTCACGAACTTGTTCTCAGCTTGTATTAACACCTTGCACAGGCGACCCCTCATTTTGAGAGTGTCCCTGTCACTAGGGCCTCTTAAAACCCTACACTAAGGCCCGCTTTACACTAGGAGTCAGGGCCGATGTTCAACCCAAATCAAGCATTCCTATTGGAGCAAAAGTTAAAATCAGCCCCAAGGGTTTTACACTAGGAGTCAAGGCTGAAATAGAAAAACTTATCTTTTCAATCTGCCCAAGCTACTAATAAATGTTGAACTCTGTGGCCTAGTTGTATTTGGCCCCAAGGCTGAAAAAAAGGATACCATCCAATTTGGGAAGCCAATTTGCAACACTTGGGGCCAATGTTTCAACATTTATTAATATCCTGATGTCAATGTTCAAGCATTTATTAGTAACTTGGGACAAAACAACAAGCCCAAAATGCTCAAAGTTGGCCCCAAGATTTTTAGGCCCTGACTCCTAGTGTAAAGGGGGACCTAAGAATACATGCAGTTTAGTTTGCTTTTGGTTTGTTTTCTTCACCTTGAAAACCTATCAAATTTTGCTTATTGTATATTGATGTTTAATGTAAGGTCCCCACTAATCAGCAGAGGGCCCTTGTAAGCTACATGTTAAGGGGGTCATCAGTGTAGGGGTAAAGCCCCAGGGTGGGAACTTTCTCACAATAGTGTGCATGGGACAAGGTGTGAGCCAAGTCTGGCCTCAAATTTTGAGAACAACCTCACCTTTGAGCACAAGGTGAAGAACATGATCATGAACCGACACATCCATAGATATGACACATATGAAAGGGGACAGATATTATGCCTACTCGTCAAGAGTGGGGAGATCTTACACTTGTTTACAATGTCAGTCTTAAGGAATAGGTGTAAAAAATTTATTTATTTCTTTATTATTATTATTTTTTTTTTTATAAAAAAAATTCAGTGTGGAATATTCATAGATATAAGGTGCCCTCCCAATACACCGGGAAATTTGATGATTGCCTTATGTGAGAAAAAGTCCTATCTTTCGAACCCCTTCGGAGAGTTTGGATACCTTCCACTCAGCCCACCAAGCCTTGGTACACAAACCTCAAAACCCCAAAAAGAGTTCTTTCTAGAATAGGGTGTTCTCATATAGATTAATGTCATCAGTTTCTTCAATTGCTGGCCTTTCTGATTTTTATTTATTTTTGCAAAAGGATATTATAAATTTTCTTTAAGAATGGGCATGGTGACACCTAGGTGTGAAGGAGCAAGAGAGGGGAAATAAAAACTAAAAAGGGGGTGGGGTAAGGAAGCATGTTTTTCACCCCACAGTTTATAGGTAAGAGACTAGGCATTGGTGTAAGATTTGGGCTAAAATTTTTGACTCCAACTTGACTCAATGTGTGACGAACATCTGAAGTATTGTGTGTGTGTGTGTGTATGTATGTAGGATTGATGGGCATGTTCCCAGAAATCATGCATCTAGATAAGAAGTTCTTCTGGCTCAGACTTGGGTCCTCTCTCTCGCTCTCTCTTTGTTCTTTCTTTTCCCCTTTGCTGGTTGCTTTGTTTGATGAAGTTTGTCAGGGTTCATCACGTCTAGGGTAGACAGGCCCATCACCAATTGCCTGCCTATGACCAAATACTTTGGCACATCTTTCTCACTTTTTTTCATTTTGGGTGATTTAAAATGTTATAAAAGCGCCTTCTCAAGCTCTACAAATCTTCTTTGAAATGCAAAGCTAAAGGAACAGCCTAAAAAATCAGTAAAAGAAATATGCTTTTTCAAATTGGAAAATGTGTTTTTTTTCATTTTACTTTTTCATTTTCAAACCTCATAACTTTCTTATTTCTTATTCATTTAAAACGATTTAAAATGCTATAAGAGTGCCACCTGAAGTTTTACAAATCACTTTGAACTCTAATAGCAACAAAGTAACATAAACAAATTTGTTTGGGTGTTCAGGAACCAATCTTTCTCATGTTCAATGGTTTGTTTTTTTGAGTTCTTGACCCCCTTTACTTTTCTCATTTTAAATTCGTTTTGGATGATTGTTTAGTGTGTGAAATGCGTCAAGAGGAAGGGTTCAAGTTTTGTTTGGACACCAGAATCAATGGAGCCCTCCCATTGGATCTGGCCTGCCTTGAGTGCCGGTGCAGATGCTTCTGCACCGGCCAATCTACCCTAGAGGCAGTAAAAGAAGTTGAGAAAACTTTGAAGGCATTATGTGATGAGCTGCTTGTTTCCAATTGGGAGAGAGCTTTGAAACTCCAGACATGTCAAGAGCATTGTCAGGAAACGTGTCAAATGGGGGCATGCATCGTAGAGGCGGTTTTCATTAAGAAAGCGAAGAAAAACAGGATTTGGTACCTTCTTTTAATTTTCTTTTAATTTAACGTCAATACCTGGACCAGAGAGATCCATTTGACGACACCACATCAATCGTGGCTGAAATATTATACTTATCTTGTTTTTTAGGTTTAAATTAGGGGGTTTTTTCGCACCCCCCCCCCGCCCCCCCTTTCTTCCTGTTTCTGGGAAAGGCAACAGAGCAGAGTTTTATTTCTCAGTTTTGTGATATCGAATTTGGCACAATTTACCCAAAAAAATTAGCAAAATTAGTCGAATTTGCACTAGTAAAACACATTTGTCCAAAAATTTTGGTCCAGAAAGACAAATTTTGTCCAAAGAAATCACTGAGACGGAGTCTTCCTCAGTCACAGTTGGGGGGAGCTTTGGTTCCACCATTTAGGTGGGGGCTGGGTAGAAGTGTTTTTTATGGGAGATTTTTTTTTTTGCTTTTTTCAACCTAAAAAATATGATTTGGACACATACACAGGATTTTTGTAAAAAGTGGCCCTAATTAACTATATTTTTTATAAAGAATTCAATCCCCAAATTTTCACAACAGAACAGATTCCAGCAGGTAGCCAAAATGTAAAGGAATTCTGGAATTCTTAAAGTTTCACATCTGGGCTATAGCCAAATTTAGCTAAATCTTTGTGTTGATGATCACCAGTTTGGCTACATCACAAAAATTGAAAAAAAAAACACTGCTGGGGAGGGAGCAATTCTTTCTACCTTACACAAAGCAGCGTATTCTGTTCCTGGTGAAATTTTGCCACTTGGCAACCAAAAAGGGTGGGGTGTGACTTGTAAAAAGGAATTTTTTGAAAACATGACCCAAATCGCCAAATTTAATTTTAAAAAAGTTGAAATCGCCATATTTAGATCATAGTTTGTTGCATGTCCCAAGTATATAGTGAGGTTTTAAAATTTTCAACTTTTCTCTCTAACCTGTAGCCAAATTTGGCTAAGACCTCTTGTGGATGATGACCAGCCCACCTACTTCACAAAATTGAATGAAAAAAAAAGGAAAAAACCGTGCACAAGTGCTTGCTGAGGGAAAAAGAAGGAACTCTTTGCATAGCAAAAGAAGGAGAATAGAAGAGTAGAGAGAGACACATGGCGAGTGCAAGGCTCCCCCCCTGATCTTCAACTCATGAGCTTGTTTGTAAACGAGCGCGCTTGTCAGCAAATCCTTGCAAGAGACCTTTGCAAGTCTGCAGCTGCTGCTGTGCGACCAACACTAATATTATAAATACTACTTTACCACGCAATGCTGGCGCAGTAATAACAAATTTTGTGACGAATGAATTTGGTTCATCTGGCCCCTGACAACGCAACACAAATTGCGCTCATTTCCATATAGGTACCAGTTTTAGTGCGCGACATGTTCTAATAAAACTTCTTCCATGCAGTCATTGATTTTTGATTGGCGAGTTGTGTGATGTTGCGAGGATGCGCTCAAAAGCGGATAGGCCTAGTTATTACTCTTGTGAATCTCGAGTCTGTGAGTATTTTGTGTGTGCATTTTCCTTTTCTCATTTTGTTTTCCTGGGGTTTCAACAGCTGCAGTTGTTAGTAATAGTATTTGTACCCGGCGAAAAGGTGGGTCCCTCTGCTGCCCCTTCATGCGGCTTGGCAGGTGGCGTGACGCCTGGCAACAGGTAGCCCGGAGGAAAGATGGGCGATTAGTGACGGGGCGGTAGCCGTAATAGGTGTACTAAATTAACTAGTCGGCCCGAGAGATAGATAGAGAGAGAGAGGGGCGGGTGACCCGGAATTATCGGGAAAATAAAGCAGAAGATTAAAAGAGTGGGGCGGTTATTTTAAAAGAACCTCCGGTTCCGTTTTCAATAGGTTTGAAGATCAAAGACCTGCGGTTTCTGGGTTTTAAAAATCATCCGAAACGAAGAACCGTCTGTCCCGGTTATTTCAAAAATCTTGAAGTACCTGCGTTTACATGAAGAACGGATGGTTTTCTTAAAATTTCGGAGAATCGTGGTTTAAATATATACCAAACTCGGGTCTTTGATTGTTTAGAACCGCGATTATCAATCCTAAGAACCTCAATGATAACCTCCGGGCGTCCAACCCCCGCCCGGGTTTCTAATATCCGCCACGCACCTGAAAATTACCCGTGGGGGTCACGGTTCTTGCGGTGTGTGGTCCGGGGCGGGCTGGAGAAGAAGACCGACCCGGTGAAATCGGGTGGGGTTTTCGTGGGACTTGCACACACGCGCAGGTGGCGGATGCCTGTGTTGCGGCGGCCAATTTTGTTGCAGCTGCTGCGCTTTGCTTCGCTCCTGGAGATTAAGTTAATGGGCCCTTTGGCTGGTTTTCTTTCTCATCAAGCTTTTTGCTTTTCCTTGCTACTGCTGCTGCATCGAGAACGCATTGCAAGAACACAAATTATTTGTTATCATTCTTCCCGCATCATTTTTCTGACAGAACTACTTACTTAGAATTTTTATTTTATTTTTTCTCTTGTAAAATCCTCTAAGTATTTTGCTACTAACTTAATTCGACACAGCAAGTCTGTACCTTGGTCGCTTGTCTCCAAGTTTGGTGTGGACTTTTAAACCGTAACTGCTTTGCTTGCTTGTGTGTTGTTGCAACTGGGAATCAAGGAATGTACATAGTTGTGCAAATAAAAGAAGGATCGGAGCTTCTCAACCATGATGAGTAATAATAAGAGATGAAGAAAAGCAGTTTTGAACAACAAAACACGAAGGAAAATTGAAGCATATACTTTTAAGGTCGTCTGAAGGAAGTAGCTTCATATAATATTTTGTGTCGTCAGGCTGTAGGAATCTGCAAAAAGGAGGGAAGAAACAATTTTTTTTTAAAAATTCAACAACAGATTTGAAAATAGAGAAAAGAAAAGAAAAAAGAGGGAGTTGTAACAGGAGCTTGCTACAGAGCTGGACAGTGCTTGAAGAAGAGGAAATCGGAGAGAAGCTTTTGAATCTGTACTGAATATTACGGACAAGAGAGTAGTAGTAGTACATCACTGTGGAAAGGGAATTCAGAAGCTGAATCGGTGAGGGAAGCTGCCTCGTGAGATTAGAAATCGCAAGCACAATTCAGGAATAAAGAGTGAGAATTTCAAGAGGCGAACTTGGATGTTGTTCTCTCTGAGAGAAAGAGAGAAAGAGAGAGAGAGGAAGGACCATTAAGGTAACGAAATTCGGCAAAGGAGTGAAGAACTTATAAGAAGAAGCTATTTGAGGTCTACAGGATCTATGAGTTTGAAAGCATCACAATGTAAGCAGACTTTCTTGTGGAATGAATCGCATGATCGTTTCTAATGAAAGTCTGTAAGAAAAGACTTTGCTGGATGTTCTAATTCTCTAATTTCAGAAATATTGTGGACGTTGTTGGGTTGTGTGTGTGTGTGTGTGTGTGTGTGTGTTTGTATTTGTGTGTCGTCGGTGTTTCTTTTTCTTTTTCTGGCAAGAACCACTTCGAAGTGCTCTATTCTTGTAACAACAACAAAGGAACAGGAGGTTCACCAGCATGAAGCTACATGTGCGGGTGATGGAGGCCCGCGGGTTGGCCGCCAGGGATTCCAACGGATTTAGTGACCCATTTGTGAGGCTGCAGCTTGGCAGCACTAGGGCGCGAACCTCTGTCGTGTATAGGAATCTGAATCCGTCTTGGAATGAGGAATTTGTGTTCAATGTAGTCGACTTAGATGAGGAGCTAAGCATCATGGTCTGGGATGAGGATCGATTCACTGATGATTTCTTGGGCCAGGTCAGAATCCCAGTTTCCAGTGTTTTGAGTGCGGAGAAGCTCACGCTCTACAGGTCATGGTTTCCTCTCCGGAAGCGCAACGAGAAATCCAAGCACCCAGTTACCGGTATGTTGTTGCACTCCCATTTCAAGCCAGTAGTTCATGTGAGTGTGGAAGGTGCAATGGCCAATGTCTTAGAATGGGTTTCAAGTGTACATCATCCTCAGATTATTCCACAATAGTTTAGTCGAAATCTGCATGTACAACCATGGGTTGATCATGTGCAAGAATGGCTACGAATGTGTTTGCCTACCCTTCTGAAAACCTGAACATTAAGATCAGAAATTGTTACTCATGTACAATTAGCAATTCCGTGAGGGGAGTCTGCAAAGGTTGTATTATTGCCTAGTTCCCATGTCTTGATCAGCATGATGCATAAATCTGTTGCTTCTGAGTGATGCTTGGGGCATGTCAGCTTGAGAATTTAGGTTTCAATATTGCAGAGCTCTATCAAAAAAGCTCAGGAGATCCAATGACTGTGTGTTATATGATTTTGCTGAAATGATGGCCCACACCTCTTTTTTGCTGTGGGAGGGTAACCACTTAGCTTAGTGTGGGAAGGCCATGCAGCTAGTGGATTTTTTCCTTCTCTGGGTAGAGTGTAATCCACCACAAAGCCAGCAATCTGTACATGGCAGCCTCGATCTGGCTCCATCTCTACCTTTTTGAGTCAATTTCTTTCACCATCATACAGACTGCAAGCCACTGTACACCTTGTAACCTATGTTGGCATTGCAGATGGTAGCTTCATGATTCCTCACTATGATTTTGCAATCTGGCTATTTGAAAAGTTTCCATGTACTTCTTTTTGTTATGTACTCTTGTCCAAAAGAGAGTGTCTTGGCTGATTGCAGGTGAAATCTGTTTAAGCCTTTCGCTATTTGGAAGACAGCCTTCTCGTCAAAGTATTGAAACAGACAGTGTGGAGATCCCTGCTGTTCTGGAGGAAAGCATGGCTGTTTCGAACATTGCAGAGGAGGAACCCTTGCTCTCACGTTCAACATCCATGGACAGTGACAGTTCTACTGATGCATCACACCTTGTAGATGTGCCAATGTCACCAATGTCACCAAGATTGAAGGTATGCTCATGTTATTCCTACATGCACAAAGCACTCATCGAAACTGGTGACAGAACCCAGAATACTAAAGGTGCTTATGGTGATGTAACATCTAAGTAGTAGGAAAGCAATTTGGAATGAATGATACTGTGGAAGAAAGGTCTCTCGTGAATCTGTTGCTCTCTTTCTAGTCAATCAGGTGTCTTCAGTTGTCTACAAGATCTTGGAAGGAAAGAAGAAGAATCAACTGTTGCATTTTTTGACTTAAAATTTTGATCAGCCAAAGAGGGGAATGGTGAAGACCATGGTAATGTGTATCTTCCTGACCTCTATAATGGTGATGGGAGGAGGGGGGATTCACTTGGTTTAGTCAGACCGGAAAAGTGAAGGTTGTGTCTGAATGAAAACATGGGTGACAGGTGGACCCTGAGGATGACATAAAGCAAAACTCAGAGGCTCCGCTTAATCAAGAGGCAAGCACAGGATTACATCCAGATGAGGATCTGCAAAAGGAAGTGAATCTCCAGAGGAAGAGGCATAGACATCATAAAAAGTGGAAAGATGATGTAGAGCGAGTTGCAAATAAGATCTCTTCAGTCTTCAAAAAACCTGGGAAGCATGGAGGTAGTGAGTCACCTTCTTTTGCATCTTCTCGGCCATCTGAAAGGTCAGTAGCACCAGGTTCCATAAATAAATACTGCTGCTATTCTGAACCATTCCACATGGATAATTTGACCACTGCAGAGCATTCAGATACGTATTCTTTGTATTAAAATGACTTTAGGAGTATGTAAACTCCAGAACTTTAGAACATCAATCCATTATGAAACGTGCATCCTTTGTATTGTGCCTATGCAATCATGTTCCAAGTTTGCAGAGCAGTCTAAAGATGCACAGCTTTGTACAAAACTGAGGCAAACTCTTGCATCTTACTCTGGTCTGTGTTTTAGTCTCTGAACTTCATTGAACCAGACAATATTGTTCATGTACTGAGCAGTGGGTTTCTTACTGACTACTGATGGGCAGTGAAATGAGCAGCGATGAAGATGTGGAGTCAATCCCTCTCTCTTTCTTTGATGATAATGGCAAGACTGTAGGGGCATCCCCTGAAGAGGTTCCTGCTCCATTGTCAGGAGGAGTTGTTTTGGATCAAATGTATTCAGTTAGTGCAAAGGCACTCAATGCAATTCTTTTTAAGCCTGGATCTGCATTTGTTCAAGATTTGATTGCAAGTCAGAGATCCACTGATTATGCTGAAGAACCTTGGAGGAAAGCAGGAAATGAGCCTATTAAGAGGACCATTTCTTATGTAAAAGCTGCCACAAAGCTGGTGAAGGCAGTGAGGGCAACAGAAGTGCAGACATACACCCGTGCTGATGATAAATGCTTTGTTGTCAGCATTACTTGTGCTACACCAGATGCTCCTTATGGAGGGAACTTTGTAGTTGAGCTGCAGGTAGAATTCATTCACCCTTGCATTTTTCCATCTATCTGTTTCTATCAAGTTCTTTCTCATTTCAATGTTCTTTGAACTGGTAGACTGAAAGGTTTTATATTTGCAGATCAGTATTGCAGCCGGTGAAGACTTACCAACTGGAGAAAAGTCAAGCCGCCTAGAAATCTCCTGGAGACTTAACTTCCTACATAGCACAATGATGAAAGGAATGATTGAAAGTGGTGCCCGGCAGGGCATAAAGGATAGCTATGAAATTTATAGAGAGGTAACTGAAAAGGCTCATTGTGCTCATGCTTTAGCAGCTCTGTACTTGATAGAAAAGTGGCACATCTTACCAGATAAGCATGTCTCTTGTTTTGTACTGCTATAGAATTGAGCAACTGCAAAAGGAAGGGTTTACACTTTGTACCTAAAGCTGTATCTGTGGTTTTACAGGTGCTTGCAAGGCATGCAACACCTATTGTGGCTGATTCTCTATCAAGGACAGTTTTGACTGGAAATCAGGAAGATGAAAGGCCCGTAAGTGACTGGCAGTTCGCATGGGATTACTTGGGCAAGTACCATGTGCTGGCCGCACTGTTGTCATTGATGTTCTTGTTGGTGCATATTGCCATCACTCCTCGCAAGCAAAAAGGTGGCCTTGAATTTTGGGGGCTTGACTTTCCAGACACACTGATGGAACTGGTTACTTCATCAATTGTGGTTGTTCAAGTCGAAAATGTTGTTAAATTGGTTTACTATGTAGTTCGAGCCCGCTATTGGCAATGTAAGAATCTTCTTTGACTTGTAGATTGCTGGTTGACTGATTCGGTCAATGACGATTCATCCAAGTATCGAGTCTACCTTCAACTTCTAGTCACAAGCTAAAACCTTCTGTGAATTTCACCTCAGGCTTTATTAATTGGAAGGTTGTCATGTGCTGCTAGCATAGCATCTAGCAGCTTGTTGAGAACATAAAAATTTAACTTCTATGTTTTATGTGTATGCAGCTGGAGATCATGGTGTGAAGGCACAGGGAGACGGTTGGTTAACAACTGTGACACTGATTGATGGGGAGAATATTGCCCCAAGTAACTCCGGTGTCGCAAATCCATATGTTGTATTCACTTGCAATGGAGAGACCCGCACCAGCTCTGTCAAGTTGAAGACGGCACAACCTCACTGGGGAGGTATGTGATTACTATACTTCCTGCTACTTCATGTGAGGTTTAAATTCCTATTTGCTTCCACTGTTCCACACTGAGGAATTATGCAATGCTTTCCTTTTTTATCTTCTGGTCCTTTCCATTCTCAGTTCCTGTCATGCTTGGCACAAGTGTTACTTGCTGTGGTTTTTGTTTCATCAAATCATAAGTGGAAATTTTGTTGCATATGTGCATCTGACACAGAGTAGATACTAATCATATATTTCAGACTTCTCTTGCTCTAGACTTGTGGCATCATAGGCTCCATGTCCAGTTCAGATGGTGCAGAACTTTGTGGATGAGACTTTGCCCATCCACAAATCTGCTTTCTGTAGTCTTACGCCCTGCACTCAAATGGACAGTATAAACTTACTTAGCTGAGTTTGTACTGAGTTTTACTGCCTTTTCAGACTTATGATTAATGTCACACTTTGTATGTGGCAGAAATATTTGAGTTCAACGCCACAGAGGATCTGCCCTCAACCATGGATGTTGAAGTCTTTGATTATGATGGTCCATTTTCTGAAGCTGAATCACTTGGTCATGCTGAAGTAAACTTCCTGAAGCAAGGTCCTGGTGAATTAGCTGATTTTTGGATTTCACTTTCTGGCAAGAGTGCCCAAGCTCATGGATCCCGGCTGCACATTCGTGTGAATTTGTTCAATACACAGGAGACAGATGGTCTGCCTGGATACATTGAACGAGTGGAGAGAGAAGTTGGAGCCAAGGTGCACCCTCTTTGCTTTTGACTGAACTGTAAATGTTCTTCTGTTTGTTGCCTCTGGCTGTCTTTTCCCACATTCTTTTTCTTTTTCTACAGAAATTTTGGTGCTGAGGGGAACCAATTACCTGCAGGTTTTAAAGCGGTCAGCACAAAGGAATTCATCATTTCAGAAGCTGTTCTCACTGCCTGCAGAAGAGTTTCTCATCAATGACTTTGCATGTGCTATCAAGCGCAAAATACCAATTCAGGTGGTGATTGTTTCTGTATTATTTGAGGTTCTAGAGAGGCACCTGGACAGTGGGGAGAACATTTCTTTGCCATCAACAGAGGAGAATTAATCTCTAACTTCTGTCTCTTTGAACTTCAGGCAGCTTGGATTTTGCTATCAGATTGACCCTATTACAGTAATTGCATGTCTGTTTCCATGTAGGAAAAGAATGTTTAGACAATTGAGTGGTTTTACTGGTTTCTAGCTACTGTCTTTTTTGAACAGAATGCCATGGATCATGCAGGGACGACTGTTTTTATCATCTCGTTTACTGGGGTTCTATTCCAACCTTTTTGGCCATAAGACCAAGTTCACTCTGATGTGGGAGGATATTGAAGAAATAAAGGAGTCAGCACAAGCCATCAATCCATCAATTGTCATTTTCCTACGGAGAGGACGAGCTTATGATGCACGGCATGGTGCTCGAGGCATTGATGGGAGAGGCCGTTTGAAGTTTCAATTTTTGTCATTTGTGCGCTCTGGCACTGCTTTCAGGTAGAATTCTGCAGAAGAATGCCTCACACGTGTAACAAGGCAACCAGAGGAATCATGCTGTCTTGTTATGTATGTCTTATGTCTTCTGGTTTTGGACTGAGCTTTCATGGAATGAATCCGGTGCGAGTTTCCAACTTTGGTACATTTGGGATTGCTTTGGCAGGACAATTATTGCTTTATGGAAGAACCGACATTTGAGCCCACAGCAACAGATGGACATCATAGCAAGTGTTGAAGCAGGGGACATGAAGTATGCAGTTGCAGAGAGACAGGCAGATAATACTCAGCCATTTCTGGCAGTAGAGGAGGCTAGTATGTCTGAAGTGATATCAACTGAAATTCCTATTACTGTAAGAAAACTTTCTCTGATTTCTATTGATAGTTCTCTAGGCATCTTGGTTGCATCATACCATCATATCAAAGCTAAATTGGTGTTTAATGACAGAAAGCATGTTTGTGAGAGCTTTTCTTGGGGTTCTGTCAATTTGCACCTTACTTTTCTGAGTTTTGTGTGTATATGTCTCTTCTCCTTACACTTTCCAGATTTACTTCCTCTTTTGACCTCTGAAACACCATCTTGCATACTGAGCTGTGAAACAAGAATTCTTGTTTCTTGGGTTGTCCTGAGATTATTACTCTTACCAATAAACACATGATTTGTTTACAGGCTGAGTCAGTTTTGTCTGTCTACCAAAACAAGGATTTGGATGAGAGAGTACATGAGAAGCTTGGCCTCATTGACTACAAGAGCACTGGCTGGGAAAGTGTGGAGCAGAAGCCTGGGGTCCAGCGGCGACAGGAATCCTACACCCTCAACCGGCTGATTAGTCAGTTCGGCAGCAAAGTTTCATGCATTAAGCAGATAACTGTAACTTCAGAAGATGTCAAGAAAATAGTGATTGATGACATGCTCACACTGCATGATGTGCCCTTTGGTGACCATTTTCAGGTGATTTCTCTAATGATTGTGAAGAAAAGTAAAATTTCTTTTTGTATGTCTATGTAAATGTTCTGCTGTCAGATGTGTTTATACCACATTTGCTTAACTTTCCAATCCTTCACTGCTGATGAGCAATCAGTATTGTTCCAATCAGTTGCATACATCATAGTTATTCTCTTACTCTAATCTGGTCTTTTCCATCCTTGGCAGGTGCAAGTGAGGAGGGAGATTGAAACAATGTCCAAGAATCCTGTATCTAGCCAAGAGAAAGCATTTGTTGGGGTCGCCTGGCACAAGAGTACAGAATTCCAGAGAAATATAACTAAAAACGTTTATGAGCACATGACAAAGCAAATCCAGGAAATGACAGGCCTGATTGTTGAAGAGGTTCTTGCAAACAAGAAAATTGATGGAGCTTGAATTTGAGTTGGCAAACTCTCTCATGTTCCTAAAATCAATTTTGCTCTCTGACTCAACCATGTCAACTTGGTTGGTCAGCTGTACAAACAGGAGTTGAATGTTTGTAGTAGTTGTCTCCATCCTTGGAGGTGCAAGCTTCTATAAACCGGTGTTGACAGTATGTTTGATGCTCAAAATGCATGGAAAGAGATCCGCTGAACCTTCAGGAGATGTTTTTACTTGTGGTCAAATTCCTCTAGAAGGACTTCAGGTTATCACCACCTGTACCATGAGAACTGTGCTTTAGAATTACTTTGTTATTTTTTTTAGCAGAACCATCAGCAAAGTTGGTGTGTGATACATCAATGGGACCCTTAGCATGCCTGCATCTGTGAAGAATGGGATTTCTCAGCCCCCCGAGTCCATAGGAATTGAGATCACAGCCATTTCTTTCAAGGCAGCCACAGAATCCCAGAGGTAGCCGCAGCAAAGGAACTGTCTTCTGTTGTGGTAGTGTCTGTAGTCATTCATTCGTGTGGTCAGTCATTTGTTTTTCTCTTAGTGACCATGAAGAAGTTTAGCTTAGCATGAACACTCAAAGTGCTCATGGCATACAACTTTAGACTTACTTTTGCTACAGTTTTTTAGATGTCTGCAGGTGGGTATCAATTTGCACATAAAAGAAGCCTTGTGGACCAGTCAAGTGATCTAATGGTAGGGTCTGGAACAGAAGTGGTACATAGATGAATTAGTACACAGGAGAGAGACTTGTATACACACTTGGGAAAAATTGTTATAGTATAACTCCTCATTGGTCATGATGAACATGACCACATGTAACATGACTCTTTGAATTTTGTGAAACATAAAGTGGATTCTTTCATGATTTTGTTATCATGGATTTGGCTTTTTTTGGTGACAAAGTTTGTTTCTGTCTTCTCCTCAGGTGTGCTCTGTTCACTCCAAAATAGGTTTTGTTTGTTTTTTGTTGTATGTTTCTTCTATCTGGCCAGTGTGAAATGGAAGCAAAAAGTGGATTCTTTCATGTTTATGTTACCCTCATACTGTGATCCTCTCTCTCTCTTCCCTCCCAAGCGCTTTTGGTATGTAAGCAATGATTGTTCCAAATAGCATAGGTACCCACTACTCACCCTCCTAGGAAGGGATACCTATTAGCCGAAGCCAAAAATGGTGATGAGGTATTATGTAGTAGGTACATAAGTAGGTAATGCCCTTGGGGACTACCAGGTATGTAAATACAAGTGTAATGGTTAGTACTTAGTACATATGTAAGCACAGTGGTTAGTGGTGAGACTGGAATACAATGAAGAAGTGTTTTGTACCCACATATCATCCATCTTGCATGGTGTGCTGGTTCACTCTTGCCTGTGTAATTTCTACTTATTTTTGAGCACAACAGCAGACCCCAACACAACCTGACAAGCTTCTGGCACCCTCTAGTCAAGCTCATTGAGCAGAGGGCCAGCAGGAATCTCACCTGCACACCACTAGGTTTGAACTTTGAACCCGGATCCTTTTGTGGTCCCAGTGTCCGAGAAGGGACTATGCCAGTGAGCCATCCCTGGAGTGGGGACGTTTTGTTCAGTTGGAAGCTTTGACTGTTCAATTCAATACAATCTTAGCCGTAGATATGATGGACCTTGGTTGTTGTGGTAGGGAAGGCCTTGCTTGCTGTGAAGGCATTATTACATCTTGAACCTTAGGCTCAGTCAGCCCTTGGTTCCCCAGGGCCTGATGATACCTTTGACAGCCAGGAGGCGCCTTCCCCGATAGAAAAATGCTCCAAAATTCAGGATGTTTCTTAAAAACCCATATTATGGAACAGAGGAAGGAGACTTAAAAGTCCTTGTATTTCCATTCCCAGTTGTAACCATCTAGTAGGGGAACTATGTATGTGCATTCCAAGTTGTAACCCATCCACTTTGGAACTATGCTTAACCATCTAGTTTGTGGAATTATGTACATGCCATTCTGTAAGCTTCCCACTTTGTAGAGTCACTTCCGGACAATTCTATTCTGGTATTTGTCAACTCTACATAATATGAAATTTGTTTTGTAATTCTGAAAATTCTCACAAATTGATTTGGGTAAGTTTTCTTGTGTGTGTGAGTGAGAGAGAGAGAGAGAGACAGAGGACACATGTTGCTCTCAAAATCAGATTGGTGATTGGGGGATTGCAGAAATCCATATCTGTGTAAGTAAGTAGTCGAGGAGTTTATCAATCTCAGAGAGAATGCAGCAGCTCAGGGGAATGTCTTCATCTCCTACATACTTGAAGCTCCAAGTTTGAAATCTTACTTCAAGGTGGGCATTTAGTGGGGGAGGAGGGGACTAGGAGAAGATAGATATGCAGTACGTCATCAGCAGCAAAGATGAGCACAAGATTCTCAAACGCAAAGATAGTGATGCAACTGAGCACGGTGTGTGTGTTTTTTACTCCTCTTTTTTGTATTATATCAAGATTGGGTTTTTGCTGAAAATGAGGATCAGAGATGATTTGCTTTGAGCGTGGAGAAGAACTGCCATTTGGGTGATGAAAATGTTTAAGCATACAAACACGCATCTGGCAACTACCTTGAAGCTTTCTTCAATGAAATGTTGTGGGACCTTACTTACTTCTTTTTTTTCTCTTGGAAATAAGTCCCTGTAATAGCACATCTTGCTGAGAACGTTTTTTTCATCTTTCACCCATTATGAAGCTTGAAACCAAATTAGGGAATATGCAAAAAAAAAATCAACAGACACTGGAGAAATCTAAGGTTTTTCAACTTCTTGAACACAATTGAGGTTGAAATTCGGTGGTCATCAATTTGGTCCATTTGCACCTGTGCATTCAGAGTCAGCCCTTTAGGAAGTAGAATGCAATTGTGAGTGTTTGTTGGATAAAGCAAAAGAGGGCTCTAAATTCTTTCTAGTATCAAAACCAGAACATAGCCCAGACTTAAGCATTTTGTCATGAAAAAAACACAATGCAAAAGAGGTGCACCAAGAGTGATGCATGGAATAGGGCTTTTCTCTTAGCAAGAGAGTACATCCATATTCTATCATCAAGCATGACCATTACACCAAAACACAGATGAACCAGGAGAGAGAAATTTGAAAAGCCTGCTTGGAAAATTGTGATGGCAGGAATTGCACTGGAGGATCTGCGAGCAAGTCTCATCTCTGACCTAAGAACATCAGAGGGAGCAAGACGGCAGCAACAGCAGTTTTGTGGGCCTACAGTTGCCCTCACTTTCAACTTGGTTGTGTCTGTTGGGATCATCTTGATGAACAAATTAGTACAATACTGACCCCCCTTCTCCTTTCAAAGCAATTAGGTACCTGGGCACCCGTGCATGTATGTCATCAATTCAATTTCCATGTCATTGTTGGGCCTTTTCAAGGCTTGTTGAGTTTCTTGAGTCTTGAGACTTTTAGGCCCTGTTCTTATGGCTGCTGCCTTCTTTCTGGTATTGATTGTCAGGTATTGGGCAAGGTTGGATTCAATTTCCCAATTGCGCTCTCACTCATCCACTATGTTGTCAGCTGGGTTATTATGGCAATTCTCAAGAGTGTGTCCCTCCTGCCTGCAGCACCCCTCTCGAAAGCCACACCACTCTCAACTGTTGTGGCTCTCAGCATTGTCATGGCATTCTCAACTGGCCTTGCAAACGTGAGCTTGAAATACAACAGGTACAAAATCCTCTCTCTCACATCACACCTTATCTGAAATCACAGTCCAGATTTGTCTATGTCTAAGCACAAAGGAGACTGACTACCAACAAACAAAAGAAGGTTGAGGAGCAATGAATTGGGTTGTCTCTCTAATAGAAACTTAAATTTTGTCTGTTGGGTTTTCAAGTGTGGGTTTCTACCAGATGGCAAAGATTGCAGTTACACCCACCATAGTACTTGCTGAGTTCCTTGTACTTGAACGACGAGTTTCCTTCAACAAGGTAGTCAGTTTCAAACCTTTCTTGTTGCATAAAGGTCATGGTCAATGAAGATAGGCTTGCATAAGCAGAGCCCATCAGTGAAGGTACTCATTTGCACACTGTTGTTTTGCTGAGTCTGCCTGTTGCTTCCAGAAATATGACAGAAATGCAGAATGCAGATGTTTGTATAGTGGTTTGCCTGAGATTTCCCAGACTACCTGTTTTGCTGGAGATTTCTCAATTTTACTCCTGAGAGTTCTTATATTGTTTTTGCAATCTCATGGATATGTTGTTTTGCTGAGGGATGCAGGGTTTGACATTAGTGGTGGTTTCAGTTGGGGTAGCAATAGCATCAGTAACAGATCTTCACTTCCACTTGTTTGGTGCCATCATAGCAGTTGCTTGGATTATCCCAAGTGCTATCAACAAAATTCTGTGGTCCAACCTCCAGCAGCATGATAGCTGGACTGCTCTTGCGTAAGATCTCCTATCCATACAATTTTGGGTTATACACACTGGTGGAGGATGCGATTGCAAGATGCTTGCAATCTCTTCATTCCCACAGTAATTTGTACTTGGACTGAGCAAGTAAATGTTAACAAAATTCCAAGAACATCTGCAGAAACCACAAGAACTTGAACATCAATCTCATAGTTTGAAAACACAATTTTAGGTCAACTTTGTTGAAGAGTTTAATTCCTCAGAATCTCTTCCTGGGAGTGACCCCTTTCAACCAATTGTTGATTACCTGTACAGCTTGATGTGGAGGACAACACCCATCACAGTGTTTGCTCTGGTGGCTCTTATGCCATGGCTGGATCCACCTGGCATCATTTCTTTTGATTGGAGATTTGCCAATACTAGTGCTATTCTTATTTCAGCGATTTTCGGTTTTCTCTTGCAGTGGTCCGGTGCCCTAGCTCTTGGGTATGTCCTCTTGCAAATTTTTGTACTTTTCCACCTTTTTGTTTTGCAATCCAGTGTATGGAAGAACTGAGTACTTCTGTGGTGGCAAATGGCAGAGCAACATCAGCAATCACTCATGTTGTGCTTGGCCAATTCAAGACATGTGTGATTCTCCTGGCAGGCTATGTGTTATTCCAATCAAATCCCGGCCTGAAATCCTTGGCTGGTGCCACAATGGCACTGACAGGGATGGCAGTTTACACATACTTGGGTCTGAAGAAAAAGGAGGGAAAGGAGGAAGCTAACCCTGTATCTGCAAAACAACCATTGCTCTTTCCAAATGAAATTACTTCCAATAACAGATTCAGTCCTGGAGATTTTCATAGCAATGGAAATGATACTGAGCATGTGTAGTAGCTAGGCAACCACTCAATAGGGGATGAAAGTCCTAGTGAACCTTCCTCTTTTTCTTTCCGTGCTTGAAGAGTCTGAACGTCACAACCATAATTTTCTTCTCTTCTCATTATCTTCACCGAAATATGGAACAGAGAATCCACTGATCATTAATTGCTGTTTTGTTCTTATTGGAAGTCATAAAAGGCCGAGGAACAAAATTATTGTGGTTGCTTGCATATAAACAGGAGATGTCTGTGGAAACTGCTTGGCACTTGCCTGCATAATTCCAATTTCTTTTCAATTCACATTCAGTTTGGTGTCTGGAGTGCAGGAGGAATGTGGATTCCTCCTCCTGCACTTCCCAGGTCATGCAATGACAAGCATCATGAAAGAACTCAGTTCACCAAAAAGAAGAGGGCCAGAGTGAACCAAACAGCCATCATTGCACTATCCATTGGAAGCCTGTTATTACTCAATTGTAGATGAACTCCAGATGACTGCTTTGGTAACCCAGGTCTTTTCTTGTGAGTAGGTAGGTGGGTAGGTAGGTGGGTAGGTAAGTATGTAGGTAGGTAATATGATAGGTGGGTGCTAGATAAGTAGATTCATGTAGGTGATTGGTACATAGGCGAGGCTCAGTCTGTTATGACACAGTTACAATGAACTCCAACTAATTGATGTTGAGTTTCACCTTGGTATTTGGAGTCCTGTAAGTAGGTCATCCGGTAGATGAACTCCAACTAATTGATGTTGGATTTCACCTTTGTACCCTAGGGATACTATGTGGGTACTAAATTCATAGATGCAGATAGGTGGTTGGTACACAGGTAAGGGTTTGTGGGTTGTTAGTAGCTTGGTTGGAATGAGCCAACCATCACGGTCGGTTAGGGAACCTGAACCTATTGGAGAGGTGTTCCCTGTCTGACCCACCATCCATCCCTCATGGTGCACTCATGGTTGTCGGTTCACTCTGGCCAAGGAAGAGTATTGAAATACACACACAAGGTGAGGTGTTGACCTCATCAGCTGAAGAAATAGTTCCTTCATGCAGGTTTAACATCAGGATCTGTCACACAATTACATGAAGAGAAAGAGAGGATCTTGGTGGATCTCACAACAGTAATCCATAAATCAGGCTGCCTGCACTTCTCTCACCTCGAAACCCAAGACAACAACATCACTAAGACCTAGTGCAATGAAAACCTTTGATTAACTAGCTGGATTTGGATATCTGGTTCATATACATCAATTGCAAGGTATTCAGGTTTCTGAAACACAAGAGACATGCAATGGTCACAGAGGCCTGGATCCAACAACCCACCAACATTGGCACAAGGTCAAAAACACTTCACAGATGCATTCAAGCCTTGAGAACATGGCCAGTACAGAAACATCTCTCACTAAAAGTACAGGAAAGAAAGTCCCAGTGCAGGTTAGCAGACATGACATTGAGTTTCTAGTTGGAGATCTGGTCCCAATCATATATTCAAATTCCACAGACATATGTACTGCTCAAATTTCACAAGCAACTTATTCACATGGCTACCAGATTGCTCACCAACCAGCAGTGTTAATCCAGCATTGAAATGAGGTCTTCTTGTATCTTTGTGAAGGCACTACTGTCTGTAGCTCATACTTTAGTAGCTTTCTCCAATTCTGCATCCAATAATTGGAGGCCAAGCCAACATAACGTTTTCCAAATCCTTGCCACTTGCTAGTCTGCTTGAAATCCAGAAGAAACAGTTTGGAGTAATCACTGCTGCACCCATGGACTCAAAGTCACCAGGCATAAGAGTACAGTAAGTTACATCACCATACACTGTCAAACCATCTGGAATATGGAATGTATTGCCGCAAGTACTAGTTTCCTCTTGAAACTTCCCACTTCTTGGAGGATAGAATGGGCAACATGTTCCAACAAGTGAGCGGAGAATTGTGCTACTGATGATGTATTATCTATGTTACTGTTTAGCCATGTGCAAGAGTCAACCGTATCCAGCTGAACAAGCATTCGACCAATCTCCTATTGAATTGAAGAGGTGGGATAACAAAATGTCACCACCCCACATTCATGATCAGCCACCTGAATGTGAACAATTTTGTACACTGGTTGTCTCCTTGTTCTCCCCAGTTATGAGAGAGGCAACAGTGATGAATTTGTAACAGCATCCAAAGAGGCCAGACCCTCTGTGTGCTTTTTGCTGTTTGTCCAGAACATGCCTTGAACACGCCTTGGAACATGCATACTCCCAGCTTTACTGAATTTTTCAAGAGCCTGCACTTTCGGAATTCACATGCATAGCTCCATAATTCAGCCTCCACACTTCAAAATCTTCAAGAAATTTCTTTGATCACACCCCATCAGTCCTAACAGGTAAATAGAAATGTTTTCTAGGAACTGCACCTGTTTTGAAACTCCTTGGAAGTTTGAAGGCTTTAGTGGAGCAAACAAGCAGAGCATCTTGGCACCACCTGTATTGTCAAAGATGTTTCTTGTTGTGCATCAATCACATACCAAGTAGAAGGGTCATTGAAAACAGTTGCCAGATTCCTCAACTTTGCAGGGACTTATCACTCTTGGGATTTGATCAAGTCAGCAAAATTGAGGAAGAAGTGTCCCTTATTTGATGTACCAAACTACTTTTCCTCTCTGTGGTGCCACCTGCATAACCCAGAATATACCGTCACCAAACAGTGACTTTCCTGTACCCTTTTCTGTACCAATCACTGATCCTGTTGTACTTTGACCCAAGCACAATGTTTCGTTGATGATTCTTCTAAGATCCTCAGAACATTGCCGCACCCATATCAGGAATGGACCAACAAAATTTCCCAATAGATCAGCAGCAGCCACTCTCAGGAATAGTCCACATTGTTAATTGGCCGCTTTCTCTCTTGCAAAGCTGCAGAGGTTTTCAGGACCTGTGCAAAACCTGGACAACATGGGTCAGACAAAGAAGAGCCAAATGTTCACTGGTTTATGCAAGACTCAACAAAACATCAAGCAGATGAATGGAAGTGTGCTTTTTATGGAACTTTCAGACCCACAAACAAAAGCAACAAAAGGCTCAGAAGCATTGACAGGAATTGGTGAAAGATTTGAGTTCCCTGGTAAAGAAATGTGCACGCACCCTTCTTCAACCCCATGTTCTTTCATATATTGTCTCGCCACTGCCTAACTGCATGCCATATGCGTGCTCGTTGGCCCACTGTAATTTTGACCCCAGTTGCCTCTGCCACCATCTTCAACAGCTTATACACCCCTTCTTCAGTGCCCTCATCTACCAACACTTTAACAGTGACTTCCTCCTTTTGCAAAGCTTTGATGACCTTTGGATCCACCGAAAAACCATGCAGGAATGTCTCCAGCCACACATCCTTCAGATCCGGGCATTGAGTGCGTGCACGTCCATTGCTAATCAATGGTGCAGGTCCTGATCAAAAGCAAACAAAATGTAAGCATTTCTTCCATAAAATTTGCAAAATCTCATGGATAACAAAACACGTATAAGGAAACTGTTTCCACACTGGAGAGCTATCAGAAAGAGCCAATGTCACTGTTTTGGTCAGAAGTAACTAAGCCCCATTGACAGTAATACAAACCAGTGAGTCCAACAAATGACCGTTGCCCAATGGGAGGTGGAAGTACTGATGAAGTTCATGATATTCAAGCCTGACATTATGTTTATCAGTTGTTCAACAACACAACAGAGAGCTTTGGGTCCAGCAATGAGTTCTGATCAGCAGACACAAGAAAGAGGAAACCAAACCAAAAGAACAGCAAAAATAAATACAAAACCAAAACTGAGAAATGACAGTGACACACATGATATTCAGAACACCAACACAGCAACATATCTATGAGATTGTTGCAGAGTGAATCTCCACAATGACACTTTGAAGCTAAGATGACAATGCATTTGCAGTCATAACATTGTGAGACTCACTCCCAACATGTCAGACCTTCACCTTCATCATGAATAGCAGTGACAAGCTGCCATGACAACCCACTGACTTCATCAGCTGCCAACAGCAGGTGGGTATAGATCATCAACTCCCAGCAGTGGTTTAAAGGTCAATCTCATACAAGCCATTGTAACCAATGTACTGAGTTTATACCACAAGACAAGCAATAGTGGGAAAAACTCGGCCATGATGCAGTGCAGCTCAACAAAACCTAAAGAGAGGAATAAGACCAAAGAAAGATGTCTGTTTAAGCAAAACCCTTGTCAAGACGTTATAAGAGATCTGCTTGCATTGTTTTCATTTCACTTGAAATGGTTGGCAGTTGAGACTCACCAGGAGCACGAGGTGGTCGACTTAGGGATGCAAAATGTGGAGGCTCCTGCAGCTGAGGCAGTGGCAATGGTCGCGAATACACTGGCGGCAATGGAGGCAGAGGCAGTGGCTGTGAAGAAGCAGGAAATGTGACTACAGGAAATGTGGAGCGGTCATTGTCCTCAGAACTATCCAGAGTGTCCTCACCTCCACTTGTACCACCCTGCACTTCAACACTATCAGCCCTGAGGGGCTCAACAGGTTTGTCAACCTGGAGATTGAAACAAATTTGTTGTTGTTAGCATTGCATTCCTTTGCAACCAACTGTGAAAAAAAAATTGAAATTGTTATCATTTTCAGAAAGTGATAAACTTTGCGAGCTATGGGTCATATGCAACCAACTGGAAATGGCTTGTTTGAGTGTCTTTTCCAAGAGACTTACCAAATTGCTGCTTGAAGTTATGGGTCTCAGGGGCAGGACTATACTTGATGGCTGCTCCAATGCCTTGTAGATAACATCATGAAAATAAGCAGGAAGCTTGTGGATCATTCTCTCCTTTCTGTCCATGCTCCAGAAATCAGGAGCACCAGGTTGGCTCTGCCATTCTTTAATGTGGACATAATTTGAGTGCAGAGAATTCCAGCGCTTCTTCAACTGATGTGCTGATCTTTGCATACCAAGAGCCTTGCATCGCTCAGCCATGATCACCCATTTTCGTTGGAAATTCAAACCTCCACGCTTGATTGAGTTTGGGTGCTTCTGAGCTTCTGCATGCTTTGCAGCTATCAAAGTCAAAGTTTCACTTTCACTCCACCTTGTATTGCGGACTCTCTTGACACCATTTTGCTCTTGCAGTCTCTCCCGAATCATTTCATCTGTACCCTCCTCACCAATCGGTGTATCCTCCATCTCAATTGGTGAATCATCTGACTCATCATCCATTTTCGCATCATCAAATTTAGTATCCTCTATTTTCATGTCCACCTCCACCTTCACATCATCATCAAGCTTTCTGCCATCTACTTTGGGATCATCATCCTGTATAGTCTCAATCCCACCACCACTTGTATCCTCTACATTCAGGTCTTTTGGTTTTACATCCTCTGGAGTTGCATCTGTTTTCTCTGGAGGCTCCATCTTTTTTTTCACTCAGGTTTCCGTCTTCCCTCCTTGAAAACACACAAGAGCATATACCAAGAAAGGTAGAGAGAGCTCAAGCAACTTGAAAAATAGAAGACCAAAGTGTAGACCTAGCTTCCATTCTTCATTGAGCTCCTTCTACTGCTCATCCTGAAAATGACTCTTGAGGAAAAAGGCATGCTACTAAGAAGCTTGATCAAAGATCTGCAAACCCTAAACCTAAACTAAAAAATCCATGCTCACAATTTGTGCCTCCTATTGATTCAGATTCCTGAGATGGTATTTTCTGATTGAGCTCTGATGTTGATCCCCACTCGAGGTTTGAAGAAATGAGAGGCCAGAAAATTCCCACTCCACTTTTCACAAACACCTGTGGTAGCAAAGGGCAACATCATCTTCAATCTCTCTCCCATATTGCACCTCTCCTTCTCTTCCCTCCCCTTTTGTCCAGCAACAAACATATGCATCAAGTATTTTTTGTTGTCCACTTTCAATTACAAACAAGCATTTCTACTCACAAAAAAATTCCTTCCTTGTATGTGCACATGAACCACATGGTTTCATGGCTACCATAGCCATTGCAATGAAAAAAAGAACTGGACTCTCGCTCTTCTCTAACAAACAGCATACCTTCCACCTTCAAAAGCTCAAAGCAACCATCTCTCCCAACGCACAAAACATTTCCCAAAACTGAAAATACGCAGAGATATAACTAACACACACACACACAACAACAACAACAACAACACCAACACCAACAATAGCAACAATAACGGCAACACCAACACCAAACAAGAGTCAAAAGCTCTTCACAATCCTGAAGAGTTCCACCACCACCTCACCCAGCAGAACAAGGAGGAGAGCAAACGAAAGAAAAAAAGAAATTGAACGCATTGACTGCTGCATAAGCGTGCGTGATCACCACCCCAGTTTGCGTAACTGAAACAGCAAAAGGAAAAAACGCCAAAAACCTTGCACAGCAAAAGAGCAAAGAAGCTCAAAAACCAAAAAACATTCCGCTTTCTTTCCAACAACGAAAAAACAAAAAACCACTAACTTTTCCAAACCAACACCGCAAAAACTCGAGAGTTTGAGCAGCTAAGCTTTGTTGATGATTCTTCCACTGAGTAAGAACCCACCACCCAACGAGAACCCAAAGAAGAAGAAGAATAAGAGTGCACAATTGGGTGAGTGAGCGGGGTGTGTAGATGATACCTTGCAAAGACTTGAGCTTGCCAAAACCATCACCTTCCTCTTCAAGTCGACGACAAAAGCTTGAAACTATAGCGAGAGAGAAGAAGAAGAAAAAGAAGATTTTTTTGCTTGCAATCAATCGAAACGGCAAATCCCCGAACGCCTCAATTCCTGGGTGGAATGAAAGAAAGGAAGAAAGGAAAAAAAGGCAAAAAACCCCACTTTTTTCGTTCGCTCTTTGGATTGTCCTCCTCGGCTCCTCCTCCTCCTCCTCCTCCTCAACGTGTGTCACAACGCAGTCGTCGCCTTGATGTGCGTTCTCAATCCTTCTGTCAGTTCCCGACTATGTTCCAAACGCTCCCGCAAAAACCCTTCCTTTCGTCTTGTTCTTCTTCCTCCTCGTTTTCGACGACGACGATGTTGTTGTTGTTATTCTTCTTCTTCTTCTTCTTCTTCTGCTATCCTTCCAATCCAGCAGGCACCAGGGTTCCTTCTAAACTCTCTTGTTTTTCTTGCCACAAGAGCCAAGAAGAAGAAGAAACAAAGATTGTGTTTGTGTTTTCGGAAACAACAACACTAGCTTCTTAGCTACTTCAAAAAGATCAGGAGCCAGAAATCAATGAGGAGGAAGGAGGCCTGCTGCAATTCTCAAAGTGTTGAGATCAAGAACCTCATTGTTGTTATTCTTATTATAGCATTGAGAAGAAAGCTCAGTGGAGTTGTAAAGTTTTCCAAAATCCTCTCTCTCTCTCTCAAGATTTGCTTTGGCTGAGACTGCCATGTTCAAAACAAAGTGAACCCATTCTTATTCTTTGTGCATGTTTAATTGCACTTGTTTTGTACAAGAATTTCATGAGTAGATAGAATAAGACATGTCATAAATTTGCATGAGCACATATAAAATATGCAAATGAGCATTCCATATGTATGTATGATGGGAAAAAGTAGTTTTCTTGCTTGCTTACTTGCTTGCTTGCTTTGAGTGCAGAATCCAAAGCAGGTTTGTAGCAGCCCTCTACCTCCCTATTTATGCTTAGACCCCAGTTACACAAAAGGAATTGTGCATCAAGGATGACAGAACTGTGAGAAGATTAGTGTGCACTTGCTTGCCTATCAAGTGATATAAGGATAGACAATGAAAGTGACTTTGCAAAAATCTGTTATACATATCAGATTTTTGGATGCAGAAGCAAAACATGACAACTCGGATTGAACAGTTTGGAAATAAATCTCAGGGATCTAGGACAAAGGAAGAAGAGAAAGAAGAAGCAAGAGAAGGTATTGCCAAAAGTCTTGAGCAAAAAAGCATTCTCTATGTTGTATTGAAGTCGAGGTTTGTTAACCTGAATCGGTAATCAAGTGGCAATTGATTGCGCAAACCAATACAGGTCCTCAGCAAAATCTGCAATATATAACGATGATGTTTGTTGTCTTTGAAAGGAACTGTTGTTCCCATCTTGTCATGTGACAAAGTTCGCTCTACAGTTCTATCTACCAACACCATCCACTTCTGCACAAATGAATTCACACATGGGCTCCAAATTGCTTGTGCCAGGAGCAATGGGATGGAGAGTGGAAGATCTTCTACAGCAGAATCCAGATTTGGACAACAGAGAAGCGATGACCAACACCATGAGCTCGCTATGAGACCCACTAGCTGCAACCCTGTGATAGGATACTTCGCAACGCAGGCTGAGTCTATGGAATCTAGCAACCAAAGTTGCTTATCATCAGCTGAAAATCCTTGAACTGATGACACAATTTCAAGCAAAAGAGAATGAACTTCCGAAGGTGGACAATCCATGACATATGTGAGAGCTGGTTTTAACTCTGATGGAGAAAGACAGCCTTTGGCAATTAGTCGTGCTTTCACAATAATTGCCTTCTTCAAGCTTTCTTCATCCCTGGTATTTGATGTAGGAAGAGTTTGTAAAATCCACTCCTTTCGCACATGTGTTAAACATTCAATTGCAGCTGGCCACTCATTTTCCCTTCCATTTTCAACTTGTTGCTTCCGCCAAACAGGGAAAGGCAACAAGTGAATTAAGGTTTCCATGCACCGCTCGATGACCATCTTCATCGAGTTTTGCCTATCTACATTCTTCCTATCTTGTAAACACTGGGAAAGGCCCTGCCAAACACAGCCTCCAAAGCCTCCATAACCTGCAGCATTATTATGGGTGCAAACATTCAGTGCAAGTTCTCGCACTTCCTCAATGAGTTTCTTTGATCTCGATTGTGTGAAAATCTGCTGCACCAAGCCTCCAAGATGCCGCATCAACAAATTACAAAGCGCTGGTTCAATTGTACATAACCTTGCCAGCTCACAAAGCTCATCCAAAAAAGTTGCCAGTGGTGGAACAAACTCTGCATGAGCAAGTGCAAACAGCACACATTGCTCACGCACCGAGAAATCAAATCCCCTCATTAGAAAGTGAAGAAGGGCACCCCAATCAAGTCCCGGTAATCTAGGAGCTTTCTCGAGTACACGTAAAACTGAAACAAGAGTGTGTACAGGTGGAGGAGATAACAAGCTCAAGTCCTTAGTCCTAAATGACATGAGCCATAAACATAACTGTTTTAAGCAACTTTCATCAGGAAAGCTCTGTAAGCTCCTCATTGGGTAGCCCCATTGGCTTGCCTCTGAACTTTCTTCTGTTTGAAATCCATTGCCATGAGCTTCCAAATAAGCACTATGCATGAACCCAAGTGCCCATCCTGCACAGCTGCGTTCATGGGCATCAGACTCATCCCTGGCAACAGCTAGTAATGCCTGAACCATGGTCTGCATCTCATCTTCAAATCTTGTCTCCTTCAGTAACATGGCAAATTGACGTTTCCTTGATGGAGCTAATAGAGCAGCACCTGCACCCAAAGCATTTGCAATACCCATCATGGCACAAAGGCGCCCACCAGACACGGTCTGTAACGCTCCTGATCCTGCTGTGTTCAGGACATTCAGAAGAGAAGAGATGACTTCATTGTCATGCCCAGAGCCAATGCCCCTCTCTTCCAATACCACTGCCAACAAGTTACCTGCCCCAACACATGCTGCTGCTGTTGCCAAACCTGGAATCTTAATGGTGCCCTTTTCTACAACCTTGTTGTTAATGCCTTTGTCAACAAATGCACAGAGCCGCTGAAGAATTGAACTTACATCTGCTTCTTCAAGCAATTCCAATCGTAAACAAACTTCCACGCAGGTAGGAAGCACCAGAACTGCACCTGTGGCTAAAGACATAGCCTCAGAAAAGGCAGCAGTTTTCATTCTCAAGCTCTTGTGAAAACTTGGGATCTCCTCAGGCAGCCAGGATATCATTAAGTTGGCTATATTCAAGACAAGAGGTATACATTGAGCTCTCTCAAGTGCAGTGACTGCACTTCCTAAACCCCATACAAGCCCACAAACCCCCCACATGTCATCATCTTCTTTCTGCCAGTGGTTCTTGTTTAATCCATCTCCTACCCAAAATTTCCCACCACTCAAAAGATTGCTTTCAGTCAAAGCTCGAAGTTGATCTGCCGCATGAGGGCACACTTGCATTGTGAGGTGAATAAGACTGCTCACAATTTGCAAAAGAAGATCCACCTCCCGATTCTTATCTATTTTTGTTAGCCCTTCAAGGGTTTCACCTGTGACATTCGTGAGAAGAAGTGACTGACAGATGATGCCAAGTCCCACCCCACAAGCTCCCAGCACTGTGCCTCGGTCAGTGGTTCTTGCATGCACCATGAGGCGATGAGAAATTTCCAGTTTGCGATGAAAGTCAGTTGCATGAAGGCAAGAGGCAAGTACTCCAAGGGCAAGTGCTGCTGACCATTGTCGGTGCTCATGGCCATCTTGTAGTAGAAGCTGAGCCTCCAAATGATTACCAACTACAGCCATGACACTGTGGTGCAACATTGGTGGCAGTGCTTTACACAGTGCAGCTAGTGCCAAGGTTCCATTGTCTGCCACCCGAGAAATCTCATCTTCTGCTGTTTTCTTCACAAGAGAGTAAATCTCCATGGCAGCTCTGTTCAATAGATCAGGATTACCATTTGACAGTGGCAATGATTCTATGACTGCGAGCTTTGCATTCAGCCAGCGGGGGAAAAACAATGACCATGACTGCAACAAAATCATTGCCAACATGAGGTTTCCAGATACATCGAGTTCTGATGCGCATTCTTGAAACACACTCTCATAATCTGCATCCCACTTTACCAAAGCCTTTCGGAGCTCTTTCTTTGCTGATGCACCCCCCTTTGTTTCCACATGTTGAGGACGCAGAATTTCTAGACAAACTAGTGATGCTCCTGGTAGAGCTACTACAGTTTGATTCAGTTCAACCCTCTTGAACTTCTTTGACACCACAGTTGCTGGTGCAAATAGTATATGAGGCAAGGCATGAAGGAGTTTCCCTAGTTTTGTGAGCCTGCTTTTGTTCTCCTCTCGATTTTGACCTCCCCGTCGCCGTGTCTTGTGTTCGAAATCCAGACTCTTGATGACCAGACCTTCACAACAGTGTAAAGCAGCTGGGGATGTTTCAGAAAGGAGTAAATCCACCTGAAACCTGACTTTCTCTGGTAGTGCCAATTCCAACATCTCAACTTCATACAAAGAAAGAGCTTCAATGGCTGCTGCCCGGGTTCTCCACCATACATCACTTTCACTCACAAGCCTGGAACAAGCTTCATACAGGTAGCCAATGAGAGTGGCTGCTGCTTGAGGGTAAGCTGCTGCATCCATTGAGCCATGACCAATGAACTCACACAAGCTTTCAGCTACTATGGGATCAGATGGCAACGATGGAAACAGCTTTGAAAGCACAAGCCATGCAGTGTAAAAGTCAATCAAGTCATCCTTACACAACAATGCCAGACTTTGTAAACCGAGAGCACAAACAGATGAAGTGGAGCTCTCAATACACGCTTGTATTGAAAGAACCAAATCTACTCCTCTGTCAGGATTCTTTCTGCACACATCACGTATTGAAGCTGCTTGGCTGAGGCACAAAACAACAGGATTCATGGGTTGAGAAATCTCTGTCGCTTGCAGCACTCCTTGGAGTTGAGAGAATACTCGATCCGTGTACTCCCAAGTTCTACAGAGCAGTCGCACAGCAGTGGCCTGGACTACTGGGTCAGATTTGTAGTCCAGTAATGGCTGAAGTGTCTGTACTACAAGTGGCATGGTTGCAGGATGACATGCCAGATTCGGAAGCACCTGCAGAAACCCTAATTGGACATCTGGGTTTCCAAAATGGTCTGAATAGGTTCCAGAACCATCTCCCAGACTCTTAGAGAACCTGAGGCAGAACAACACAACAGGGAGGATAGATACACCCCATATTGGCTCTGCACGTCCGATCGCTGCAAGTGCATCAATTGATGCAACGCTAAGTCCAGTATTTGGATGGAGTGCTAGAACTGTACCTATCATACAAATCCACACTACCATGCTCCCACTCAACCCTGCACCTGCACGTGAAACTCCAGCCCCTTGCCTTTGCAAATACTGCACAAGCACCTTAAGCCAATCATGAGCAGAACTTGAGCTGTGCAAAGAACCAAGTAAAGAGCAGTCAGCAAAGAAAGAGACCCAGGTTTCTATGTCATTGTCTTCTGACCAGACAGCATTCAGTAGCCGTAGAACCACCATAGCTAGGCACTGTTCTCCATAGCTCGAACTGCTGCATGTAGATGCTCTTTGTTCTGCTTTCCTTTTACAACGGTCATGGGTCAGCATTACATACTTGACACGCTGCTCGATGGATTGCAGTAGATGCGAGGCCTGGACCTTCACGTGCATAGATGGGAATGACATTATGTGGAGTGCTGGAAATACCCATATGAGGGAGCCAGGAAATGATGACATTGAATTATTTGCAACTGGGGAAAGAGCAACAGCATCATCTTCAACCCACATTGAGGCCAATTCGAGAAGCAAAAGTTGTTCTTGCTCAAGCTCCACCATAGCCAGCATATGAGCAAGCCCTACCATATGCACTTTCCAAACCTCTGAATGCAACAATGATGGTAGATTTTTATCATGGAGCAAGTGCACCACCCGCCTGACCAATACAAGGGCTGATAATGGTGAGACACCCTGATTCTGCAGCTCGTGAGTCAGCCCCATGAGCAGATCCAAAAGCTCTGATCCCAAAGCCTTCACCTCTTCCTCTCTTCCAATGGAAACCACACTCTTTAGAAGACAGTCAAGTACATCAACAAGCTCTTTCAAAGCAGAAATCACAGTTTCCTTTTCCTGGGAGGTGTGCAATTGACATTGCTGAATACAACCAAGGAGGAACTTTAAAATAACTGGTGCATGCACTGGACGTGAGCATGCTAACACTGTAAGCTGTGAGTGTAGATGGCGGGCAAAGAGTGCATGTGAACTTGACACCATGGGTTGCAGTAACACATGTGTGAGGAAAGGATTCAAGAAATGTAGCACAACTGAGAGATCTCCTTGTGATTCTTGAATCAAAATGAGACCAAGGCTATTGATGATTGCCATATGTGCTTCTTGCCGAGATTTGAACGCTTTGACCAAAGGATGAACACTTGATGATTGCATACTCCTGACTCCCAGAATCTCAAGAGAGGGATCTTTACCTTTGTGGATTCTTCGCAAAACAAGGCGACAAAGGAAGCCAATTCCATTTACAAGACTTTCAATGGATTCAGGCCCAGCAGCATCCAATGCTGATTGAAGGTCTTGTAACCCCTGCTTCACTGTGATCACATCATCTTCACATAGTTTGCAGATTTCACTCACTGTTTGATCAATTACAGCTGGTCTCTGTGACACCAAGCATTGTGTGAAAGCTTCTTGGCCTGCTGAGGACTTCAGACCCGCATGTGCAGGTCCAAATCTGAATTTCTCAAAGATGGCAGAGACTGCACACCGCTGTAACAATGGGTGCGGGATTTGCAATTTCTCCAACAGTGGTGCATACGGATCATTTCCTGTTGCCATGATGTGAGGATGGATCCAAAACCTTCTTAAAAAGATGAGAAAGCTACAAAACGTAGGAATGTGCCACCCTCCCTTGAAACCATTCCAGTCTTCAGAGACAACCAAAAAAATTGCTTTTAAGGAAAACTAATCAAGGAGTTTCTCAAATTGGAGCCAGACCACAACCAGAGATCCTCTTTGTCAAGAATGTTCTTCCCTTGCTCCTCCCCCTCCTCCTCCTTTATTGTCTCCATGACTTCTTCGCTTGGAACTGCAAAACCTCATCACGATGAAGCAAGAAGCACCGACCCTAAAAGCTGAAAACCCAAAACCCACAGAAACTTTTCTCACAAAAAATTGTTTCAGCCAGTTTGTTTGTTGTACATCCCGAGAATCAGTTGCAAAATCACAACCTCAAAACTGGGTATGATACAGAATCCGCCCCCCCCGAATAAAGGGAAGGAGTGGGAGGGGGGGGGGGAGCAAAAAAACACAAAACCTGCATTTGTGAGTGAATCTCATCAAGGAAGACATTCAGCATCACAATGCAAACCCTCTTCCTTTGCTCCTAACTCCCAAAATCAAGCTTTGCAGAAAGTCCCCACAAACATGCTACTTCTCCCAAAAGACTCCAGCTTTACCAAGAATCAGAGATCCACGGAGTAGGATTTTTCCCTCTCAAAAACAACAAGTGCAAAAAATCCCACACTTGATACAAAGCATCTCTTCTCTCTCTCTCTCTCTCCCACCCTATCGAAGAAGCTAAGCGAAAAGAACTGCCATTAAACCCTAAAACAAAATCAATCAAGCTAGTTCTACATACACATAAATGTTCTTGATATAAAAGGAGGAAAAAATAATTAATTTTCTTAAAACTTTGAGCCTTTGGTAGTAGCCATTGAGACTTGCTAAAATAAACAAATTTTATACTAAATTTTATATTAAATTTTATATTCGATAATAGATACTTATGAGGACAATAATCTCTTGAAAAAGTCATTGTTGAAGGATTGACAAAAGGGTTATCACCCATGTAGTTTGGTTAGCATTGCATCTATCGAATTTATTTCTATAACCTTTCAAGATGGATGACATAGCATTTCAATGAGTATTCAAAACTTTTGATTTTCTCAATTTTTAAGATGTGCCTTACAATTATATCTTAAGCATTCTTAGAAGAAAAGATTGAAGTAGAATGGAAAAAAAAATTGTGTTATCATCAATTTTGTTCAAATGAAGTCTTCTTGTTTCAAAAATATTTTCTTCTTTTTACAAATTTCTTTCTTGATGTTCTAATATATTTAATTAATGTGTAGATTTTGTCTATGAGCATTGTAGAGCATTGTGCATTGTGAATTTTTGCAATAGTAATTTGATGAAGCATTGTTTTTCAAGTTTTTCAATGTTGGTACATAGGCCTTTTTTAGGATTTGAAGTATTATTACACTCATTGTTCATAAGGGAGCTTACAGATGTCCAATACAAAATACCCCTATGACAATTCTTTGACAAATTCATAATTAATTGAAAAATAAATTAAGAATCATCTTCAACTTGAGTTGAGTTTTAAATCCTCTTGTCTTTATGGGACAAATGAGGGTTTTAAGAAATGAAAAATCTAATTTACTCAATATTTTATTGTGCGTTATGATATCGACATGTACAACCATCATCGTTATTTACAATTACATACCAAACAACAAAAACCTTCCTAATGGCACAACACATGGAACATAAAATATTACTCACTTACAACACAAACCCACAAACTTGCAAAATTTTACAAGAATGCAAGCACAATCATTCTCTTCCAAAACAAACATGGGCTTGCATAACACACTTGTACAACACAAGAGATGTGTGATGTCAAATCTGAAAAAATTGGATTCAACCACCTCACTCTAAAGATCCAAATATGGAAAATTGTGTTCACATTAGAGCCAATTTTAAGTTCACTTACCTTCGTTTATCCTAATGTAATTAGGACATAAACAATTAAACATATTAAAATTCCCAGAAATTCTTATTTTGATATTTTTGGGTGTTTCTCCCAGCTATCTACGAAGCAAGGTAGTTTGTTTTGTTTTGTAACTATGAGATCCACCAAACCGAGTCCCTTTGGATCATGTTCTTGGCATCTTTAAAAAGGTCTCGAAGAGGAGGGGTGCATCGGCTTGGTTTCATGACATTTGGACTAGCATGTAAAAGTTCTTGAATATTGAATGATTTTTTCATTAAAAATTAAATTAAATCATAACTGAAATTTTCATAGGATGTCCTTTTGGTGTTGTTGGAAAGCTCTTGAGGAGCAAGATTCAATGGAATATATTTTGAAAGATTTGGATTTAGGATGGGGGAGATATTGCATTTTAAGTGATTTTTGTCATTGACAATTCAAATAAATCACAAATAACCAAGTTTTGAAAGGAAAAATCAATTGAAAATGTTATCACACTTGATGGTCTACCATTCAATTCAAGTACAAGGATTTGGGATGCATCTTTGGTATTGTTTGATGATCACGATTTAATGGAATTTACTTTGTAAGTTTTGGACTTGGGATGTGGGAAATATCAAATTTGAAGTGACTTTTGTCACTATAAATTCAAATACATTAAAAAATGACCAAGTTTTGGAAGGAAAAATCATTTGAAAATGTGGTCACACTTGCAAGTGATATTTAACTTTTCAAAAATTGAATATAACTTCTAGGGTTTAAGGTTTAATTTATCTTTAAATCCTAAACCTTACGAAACAATTTTCATATGTTGAATTTTGCCTATTTTGAAACAGGTTCACACATGTGCCAATAGCAAATGCCACACTCGTATACATTGTTTTACAAATTCAATAAAATGCATCCATAAGGTAAAAGCTCATTAAGGTGGACCAAAAGTGGTATTTTATATTCCATTTTGAGAATCCTTTTTTTTTTGTATTTTAAAAGTCCAATGAATTGTTTCAACTTTCAAATTGGCTCAAATGATGTTAAAATTAACATTTATTTTTATTTTTGAATTCATACCACTATAGTTTAAACTTGTTTAACACATTGATTTTTTTAAATAGTTTTGAAAACCATTAATATAAATAACAAAACGGATTATGTTGGAAGATATGCATGCTTATCCTATGGCAAAATCCATTTTAATATTTATAAAAAAAATTCAAGACTAATCTTTAATCAATGTGTTTATAAAGGCTTAAACTATGGTGATATAAACTTAAAATATGTAATTGTACAAACACATTGTGAAATAAAAGTCCATATCCATTATTTGCATATGGATTTTTTGGACTATATGGCAATCCATTAAAGTCTTTGTAAGATGACCCTTCATTATTATTATTTTTTTTTTCATTATTGAAAAACTTCATATGTTAATTTCACACAAATAATTGTTTTAATGATAAATCCAATAAAAAGTTTCAATTATATGGAACAATGATCAAAAACATGTCACAATGAAAATCCACTTCTTCTAATGTGATTTATAACTACCCCATATGGAATTTTAAGAACTCAAATTTCAACTCAAGTAGTAGTTGAACAAAAGTTATCATGGCATTCTATAAACCATATCGACACAACCATGTGCAGTAGTTTTAATTTTTAAAAATTACATCAAGGATATTTGGGTGTGGTAAGGCTATTAAAGGTTTTTAACAACTTCATGTTAGAATAAAAAATGATGAGTGTGCATGGTTGCATGAAGGGTTAGTTTTTTTTCAAAATTCGATATTAGATGAATGAGGTGTAGGGTTAATTATTTTCTTCAATAAAAGTTGGTAATCATAGTTTTAGAATCTCAATTGCATGATTAGGGGTGAAAAATCTCTAGAAGATTAAAGTTTAAAACAAACACCAAAATTCGTAATGTTCGACAAAACATTAGTTTTATTTTGGTATTTAATGGATAGTTGTGTAAGCAGAGATGATTGAAATTAGTGAAACAATTGAGGGGTGTCAATGAAGGATCTAATGAAGATAAAATAATTTTCAAACATTGTAAGCGTAAAATTAATTCAAGACAAAATAACGATTTAAATAAATAATGTGATAAGATGGTAATGGCAACATGGATTTCATGATGAATGAAATTTTTATTCAAGTTATGGATAAGCTCAATGAGAAGCTGCAATTGCAAATTGAGTTTTAGGTTATGCCATAGTGATAGTTCATAACTATAGAAAAATGTACATGCATCAAATGGTGGAAACTAAGTAATTTGCCTTACTATTAAGAAGTAGTTGACGAATCGAACCACGCAACCAACGATAGTGTCCAATGTCGGGAATTGAAGACCATGCAAAGATGGAAAGATCTTCAATTTCGTAAAAACCTTCACAGATAATTTCAGGTTCATCACCAAAAGCAAGTTGACTTACAACAAAATCACTAAAGTACGAGAGGTCGAAAAAATGCGATAATACCAAGTTCGAGGGGGTTCCATTTCAAGATGAAAGCGCACCTTTTACAGTTCGAAATCTTCATCACGAAGGTGTTGGATCAATGTCAAATCTAAGAATGACTCCCAATGTGATTTTTCATTCACTTGTGCAACTTGAGGCCGTAAGACATGGTCATGCGCAACACCATGAATTTAAAAAAAAGAAAAAATATTCAATCAAAATTAACTTGGTAATGAAAATGTGGAAAACTTGATACATTGAGATGTGTGGTTGCAATGTATAGGTCAAAGAAAAAGAAGGAAAAACATAAAATAACGATCTAGAACCATGGTAAAATAAAACCTTAAAATCAATGAAAAAAATGTTTAAGTAAAATTTGTTGGGGAGGAAATGAAAAAAGGTGAAAAGGATGTTTTTCCTTTTCCTTCCAAAGGCCACCAAACTTAGAATCTTCTAAGGGTCACCAATCATTGGAACCTTCCATTGACCACCAAGCAAAATGTTTCCCCATTGGCCACCAAATTTGGAACCTTCCAAAAGCCACCAAGCATTGGAACCTTCCATTGGCCACCAAGCGAGATGCTTCCCCATTAACCACTAAGTTTGGAACCTTCCAAAAGCCACCAAGCAAAATGCTTCCCCATTAGTGATCAAGTTTGGAACCTTCCAAGGGCCACCAAGTTGGGGTCTTTTTTCACCTCCCTTTTCCTTCTCCTTTTCTTTAAAGGCACGAATTTGGATCATTTGGCGTTCTATTTTTTGACATAATTTTTAATTTGAGTCATTGAAAACTTGTTCCTATAACTTTATTTGGGAGGAGAAAAATGATTAATCTTAACAGATGGTGGAAAAAAGGAAAATAAATTGAATGATAATAATACTTTTGAAAAAATGAAAGTGAGTAGGGGTAGTTTTGGGAGCTTGAATTTTTTTAAAAATTTCACAAGACATTTCAAGTTTTGTAGCATAATTTTTTCATGATATAGGTGCAAAGCTTGAAATTTGGTAAGCAAGTGCGCCTTGTAGGTAGCTTTCCAATGAACTAATGCAAACTAGATTTGAATAAGGTCTGTAATGGCAACAATGTTTTTAGTGATTAGAGGTCTGTTGTCAAATCAAACTTTTTACTTTCATGAAACCCTCTCAAGTTCTATGGCACAATTTTTTACTAATTTAGGTGCAAGCTAGATTTAGATAACATATGTGATGGGAACAATGTTTTGAATGACTTGAGGTCTATTGTCAAGTTGAGCATATTGTCAAATCCTTAGAAATTAAATTAAGTGGGTGATAGTTTAACATAAAATTCTAGGATTTGAAGAATTTGAATTTAGAAAATATATCTAACAACTTCAAATCATAAATGATGCATAGGAAGTAAACTATTTGTTTTCAACTACAAATGCAATTTGATATCTATAGATACACTTTGCATTTTTCCTTCATCAATAACATATGTACCTCCAAATATAATCACTTTATAAAACCGGGAATAAAGGGACAGAAAGTTGCCTCACACATTCAACATAACAAGTTCATCTTGATGACATAGGGTAAGTTAAGTTTTGTGAATATGATATATTCAAAAGGTCTTATTTTTTTCCCTCTTCTTTAATATAAATAGTTACAATTCTAAATTGCATAATAGTTGTCATGAGTTAATTTTTTAAATGATGGCCCACATTGTCAAATACACATACATTTCCCATTTTGGTTATCTAATCATATTTTACATTGATCAAGCCATAGGAAAATAATGTGTTACTTTCTTTTATGGCTTGTTATTTGTTTTTTTATGGTAGTATCTTTTAGAAAGTTGCAACATAAAGATGCAAATGAGAAATGCCACATTAAATGGATTTTTAAAAATAAATTAACATTGAATGTTTTGAAAGCACTTAAGGATGAGGAGGACAAAGGCCAATAACAAAGTTTGAATGATGTGAAAAAAAATTCATCCCTTATGCCCTCTTCAAGCATGTGTGGATAAAAATTGACACAATTTTTTAATTTTGTGCCAGAATCAATGTACCCTTAATTTTGTCATGTGATGTTGATGGTAAACTCTTCAATCCCAACAATAATTGAAATCTTGAAAACTTCAAGCACGTGCACAAACATTTTTAAAAAGGTGGTTACTATAGTTTTGTGCCAAAATTGATTAATGAATGAACTTATTGTGAATTCACACAAACCCAACATGGCCTGATGAATTATTCCCCTTGTAGGTTTTTTTTTTTTTTTTTTTTGGTTTATGAGAAATAAATCCCAAACTTTTCAAGGACAAAATTATAAAAACTCCCAAATTAAAACATTTTTTTAACCTATGTTTTAGG